>Ga0075154_10000844_pt1 | contig 23810 bp, 21 predicted proteins | sample JI71714BDNA_FD_70965 | JGI IMG/M metagenome (GOLD analysis project Ga0075154, IMG submission 70965) | Wastewater effluent complex algal communities from Wisconsin, to seasonally profile nutrient transformation and Carbon sequestration -... | ecosystem: Engineered > WWTP > Effluent > Algae...
AGAAAGCTCGCGGGCCAGCTTTTCGCCTATCACTGCATCTTTCGGGTAATTTTCCAACATCATCTTAAGCGTTTCGATATCCTGAACACCGCTTAGGGCCTGTTTCTTTAGCTCAGAAATTGATTGTTGAGTTTTCTCATTCTTTATCTCACTCAACAGCTTTAGTCCCTGGAAATAATCTTTGTTGTCGAAATGAATTTTGGCCATCCAGATATTCACTTCGTCCATCTTATCCCATGTTGGGTACAAGGTTTTGATCTGCCCGAACATATCCTTTGCAACTGCCTTGAAGTTTTGATGGTAGGCGCTTAATGCATAATAAAAAGAAGCATACTCCCGATATGGATTATTCTGATCGTATGGAATAAGTTTTTTAAAGCTCTCCATGGACAGGTTGTATTTACCATCGGTATAAAGCTTTTTTGAAATTGTGTAGAGTTGCTTGTAATCTGTTTGTGCTGTCGCAGAATTAACAATCGACAATTGGCAACTAAAAATTACCACTACCAAAAAGGCTCTTACTATAAATTGAAAATTGAACATGCTAGTCGATTGTTATTCCCACTCAATGGTTGCCGGGGGTTTGGAGCTGATATCGTACACCACCCGGTTTACACCCTTTACTTTATTAATAATATCGCCCGACACTTCCGCCAAAAACTCGTATGGCAAATGTGCCCAGTCGGCTGTCATCCCATCGGTGCTGGTTACTGCACGGAGCGCCACTACATTTTCATACGTGCGCTCATCTCCCATAACCCCTACCGACTGAACGGGCAGGAGCATCGCCCCCGCCTGCCACACTTGGTTGTACAAGTTATGCTGTCGCAGGGCACCAATGAAGATAGAATCGACCTCCTGCAATATGCGCACTTTTTCGGGCGTAATATCACTTAATATGCGGATGCCCAGGCCCGGCCCAGGGAATGGGTGGCGACCGAGGATGTTCGGATCGATGCCGAGTGTCTTTCCAACAATCCGTACTTCGTCCTTAAACAATGTGTTGAGTGGCTCAACAACTTTCAATTTCATCTTAGCCGGAAGTCCGCCCACGTTGTGGTGCGATTTAATCGTTACCGAGGGTCCTTTTACCGATACCGATTCAATAATGTCCGGATAAATCGTTCCCTGACCCAGCCATTTAACGTCCGATATCTTATGTGATTCTTCATCAAACACATCGATGAATGACTTGCCAATTGCCTTGCGTTTAGCTTCCGGATCAGTCAATCCTTTTAATGACGAATAGAATAACACTTTTGAATCAACTCCTTTGATGTTCAATCCCATGCCTTCATAGGATTTTAATACATTTTCAAATTCATCTTTTCGCAACAAACCGTTATCTACAAAAATGCAATGCAGGTTTTTACCAATCGCTTTATGAACTAATACAGCCGCTACGGTAGAATCAACTCCGCCCGACAACGCCATGACAACTTTATCATTGCCAAGCTTTGCTTTTAGATCCGCAACGGTCGAATCAACAAACTGGTCAGGCGTCCAATCCTGCGCGCATCCGCAGATGTGCACCACAAAATTTCTTAATAAGTTTTTTCCTTCGGTTGTATGCGTTACTTCCGGGTGGAATTGAAGTCCGTAGACTGGCAACCCTTTCATCCGGAAAGCAGCCACTTTTACTGCAGGCGTGCTGGCAATAATTTCAAAACTATCGGGAACCTGATTAATCGTATCCGCGTGTGACATCCACACTTGTGAGTCCAGCGAAATTTCTTTTAAAAGCTCGTTGTGATGATCAACTGTTGACAATTTAGCCCGGCCATATTCCCGGATTTTCGAGGCAATAACAGTTCCGCCACTTTTATGGGCCATAAGCTGTGCACCATAGCAAAGACCAAGCACGGGGACTTTTCCGTTGAACAGACTTGCATCCACATCTGGTGAACCTGCATCACGGACGGAGCACGGGCTGCCGGAAAGGATCACACCTTTAATATCGGGCGTAAGCTCAGGTATCTTGTTAAACGGATGAATCTCGCAGTACACGTTTAATTCGCGAACCCTGCGGGCAATCAGCTGGGTGTACTGGGAACCAAAATCGAGAATGAGAATTTGCTGGGACATGGCTGTAAAGATAATATGTTGTTCGACCTTCAAAAATCAAATCGGGATAACCCTAAAAACAAAAACGCGCCAAAAAGCGCGTTTGTGTTTTATTTATACTTTCCGAAAAGTCATTAGTTCTTTCCAAAACGTTTACGTTCGTTTTCATTCAAATAAATTTTCCGGAGACGAATCGACTTCGGTGTAACCTCCACGTATTCATCTGCCTGGATGTATTCCAACGCTTCTTCCAACGTATGCTTCAACGGAGGCGCGATTTTCATCTTTTCATCCGATCCTGAAGCACGCATGTTGGTAAGCTTCTTGGTTTTGGTAACGTTAATCACGAGGTCACCATTCCGGTTATTCTCACCAATTACCTGGCCTTCATAAACTTCCTCGCCCGGATTGATAAAGAACTTACCACGATCCTGTAAGTTGTGCAAGCTGTACGCAATTGCTTCACCTTGTTCCATTACAATCAACGATCCGTTGATACGCCCTGGAATTTCTCCTTTGTACGGCTGATATTCTTTAAAGCGGTGTGTAACGATTGCTTCACCCGCGGTAACGTTCAACAAATAGTTACGCAAGCCCATGATACCACGTGAAGGAATCAGGAACTTCAGGATCATCCGATCAGCTTTAGGTTCCATGTTTAACATTTCACCTTTGCGTTGTGATACGGTCTCAATTGCTTTACCAGCAACTGTTTCAGGCAAGTCGATTGTTAACTCCTCAACCGGTTCACACTTTACACCGTCAATTTCCTTAAAGATAACCTGTGGCTGTCCGATCTGTAGCTCGTAACCTTCTCTTCGCATGGTTTCAATCAACACCGACAAGTGAAGTACCCCACGGCCATACACCATGAAACTATCCGCAGAGCCTGTATCGCCAAGACGTAACGCAAGGTTTTTCTCAAGCTCTTTCTCTAAGCGATCTTTAATGTGACGTGACGTCACGAACTTTCCTTCTTTTGCATAGAAGGGTGAGTTGTTGATCGTGAAGAGCATGCTCATTGTTGGCTCATCGATAGAGATTGCCTTTAATGCTTCCTGCTTTTCGATATCCGTAACCGTGTCACCAATTTCGAAACCTTCCAATCCAACTAACGCACAAATTTCTCCGGCTTTTACTTCATCAACCTTCTTCTTATCAAAGCCCTCGAATACGTATACTTCTTTAATTTTTGTCTTACTGACTTTACCATCACGTTTTACCAACGCAATTGGCTGACCAGGTTTTACAACACCACGTTGAACACGACCAATCGCAACACGGCCGATGTATGCAGAGTACTCAAGTGAAGTAATCATCATTTGTGTAAGACCCACATCGACCTTAGGTTCCGGGATGTGCTCCAGGATACCTTCCAATAATGGAGTGATGTCCGTTGTTTCATTTTTCCAGTCGGTGCTCATCCAACCATTTTTAGCTGAACCGTAGAACGTAGGGAAATTCAGCTGATCTTCCGTAGCATCCAGCGAGAACATGAGTTCGAATACCATCTCATGCACTTCGTCAGGCGTACAGTTCTTTTTATCTACTTTATTAATAACAACGATCGGCTTCAAACCGAGTTGTAATGCTTTTTGCAATACGAAACGCGTTTGCGGCATCGGACCTTCGAACGCATCTACTAATAACAGACAGCCATCCGCCATGTTCAGTACACGTTCCACTTCTCCACCAAAGTCACTGTGGCCAGGGGTATCGATAACGTTGATCTTGTAGTCTTTGTAGCGTACAGAAACGTTTTTCGCGAGGATTGTAATTCCGCGTTCGCGTTCGAGGTCATTGCTATCCATGATCAGCTCGCCAGGGTTCTCGTGGTCTTTAAATAAATGACCGGCATGTAAAAGTTTGTCAACCAGGGTGGTTTTACCGTGGTCAACGTGTGCAATAATGGCGATGTTTCTGATCTTCGATGCTTCCATAACCTCAAAATCCTTGTTTATTCTGTGTTTTTTACTGTTTGAGGGCGCAAAGATACGGTTAATAACCGTAAAAAGCAGGGCGGGAAAACTTTAAAATCGGATTGGTAACAGAGGCTTAATGAAGCAAGTCAGACAGCCGATTTCAATCGTTCGAGGTGATACAATACCGCACGAATTTCGTTGTAGGAGTAATTCTCCCCCAGTGCGTTTTTTAGAAACGATGAAGATACCGCACCCGTTTTTTCACTCATTTGCGCTATTGCTTTTATCTTTTCAGGATCGACAACTTTTTCAATGGCGAGTTCCCCCGATTTTACAAATCCAACCAAATGAGATTCAATGGTGGAAATAGCAAGGCCTCTGATTTGGGCAACTTTTTCAATGTCCCCTTCCCGCTTGTATAAGGCAAAAGTTTCTGCCGCGCTGCTGACTTTTTCCTTTGGAGTCTTCTCCACCGTGCTGATGTAGTCCTCCTGATTTCCTGTAAACAATGGCTCCTCTCGCCATTGCGCCTGCCGCAACTTTAAAGCCTTCGCTGCAAGTAACGAAGTAACGGCTTCAAGCGCTTTCACATGCTTTTTCATTTTTGCTTTTGACTTAACCTGTGCATGGTGCTGTTGAAGCTTAACAAAAAGTCCATCGTACAGCAGCGAATTGAAATGGGTAACTGATTTCCGTAACCCCTCAACAAGCTTGTCGTACGAATTCTGTTGATACGCATCATCAAAATTTCGCTCGATCCACGACTGTGTTTTAGCGGAAACCTCTTCCAACGCTATGGCATTTCGAAGAAGCTCGTGGCTTAGTTGAATCGTATCTTTCAACGCATCATTCTTCTTGGCGGTTAGTGTTTCCTGCCAGTCAGAAAGCGTGCGGGTAACCTTATTAAAATCAAACAGCTTAACGAAGTGATGTTTTTCATACACTTCCCGTTCGCGTTGAAGCAAATCCGCTAAGGTTAGCTCGTCCTTTAACTGATTAACATACGCGATTACTCTTGGATCGGTACTGATTTGTTGCTGGGTAATGGGCGTATGAAGAACCAATCCTTCCAGGGATGTACATCGGCTGAGTGCCACATACACCTGACCCGTGGCAAAGGAACTTCCTGCATCGATAATAGCATTCTGAAACGTGAGCCCCTGACTTTTGTGAATCGTAATAGCCCACGCCAACCGAATCGGGAATTGTGTAAACGAACCAAGCTCCTCTTCATCAATCTCATCGGTGTCGTTATTGTATTGATACCGGATGTTGCGCCAGGTTTCCTGCGTCAGCTCAAGCTCACCTCCCTGATCAAATTCTACAGTAATGGAATCTCCATCAATATCTGTAACGGTTGCGATCTTCCCGTTGTAGTACTTTTTCTCTTCGCTTGTATCATTCTTAATAAACATAACCCGCGCACCTTTCTTCAGGGTCAATACCGAATCGGTAGGATAACTCTTGTCAGAGAATTCATTGTTAATGGTTGCCGGAAATTCGTGTCCTTTACCGGGGAGCTTATTAAGCTCGCGCACATTGATAGCGTTCGCTTTGTCGTTATGCGTGGTTAGCGTGACGTACCCTTCTGTGTTTTCCTCAGCCGTCAATCGTGAGTTTAACAGTGTTAAATCCTGGGCGGTGGCAATATTATTCCGGACATTATTCAACAGATTAATGAAAGCCTGCTCGTTTTGCCGGTAGATTTTTTTAAGCTCAATGCACAACGGTGGATTTTCAAGAACCACCTTTGCATCAAAAAAGTACGGACTTTGATAATACTCTTGTAGAATCCTCCACTCCTCTCCCTTTGCCACAGGTGAAAGCTGGTACAGGTCACCTATTAATAACACCTGGACTCCGCCAAAAGGTCGCTGGTTTTTTCTGACTGTTTTTAGGATCACATCAACGGCATCCAGCATATCGCAACGCACCATACTTACCTCATCAATAATCAGCAGCTCAAGTTCCTGAAGAAGATCACGCTTGCTTTTGCTGAGTTGAAGGTTTTTGAACAGGGTCGTTCGGGTTGTAACCTGAACACTCGAATACGATTCAGGTGTGTGATGCAGGGGCAAATAAATACCAAACGGTAATTGGAATAGGGAGTGCAGTGTAACTCCGCCTGCGTTAATGGCTGCAACACCGGTTGGTGCAGCCACAACAAAGTTCTTATAGGTGTTTTCGCAGATGTATTTGAGGAACGTGGTTTTGCCCGTGCCCGCCTTGCCGGTTAGAAAGAGAGATTTTGACGTGTGATTGATGAAATCAGCAGCAAGTGAAAACGTAACATTCGATTCATCTCTCAGGCTCATAAGACTCGCAAAAATATGAATCCTTTGTTAACCTATAGTCATAAGGGCCGTTAAAACACTAAATGACGCTCAATAAAATCGTTAAGCGTGAATTAGAGGTTGCGTTTAGCAGAAAAACACAACCAATTTGGATGAGGATCATAAAATATATCCTGATTCTTGCCCTTGGCTATTTTCTCTGGAGAACACATTGGTTCTGGATTACATTCACAAGCCTGTTATTCGTGTCACTATGTGTGCATTTCTTTTACCGGTATAAGACCAACGGTTGGACTAAAAGCTTTGGCGGATGGAAGTACCACGATTAATCTGCCGACTGGTGAATCCCTTCAGCAATTTCCTCGATCATTTTTTTATTGAATGCTTCAAGATCTTTCGGGCTGCGACTGGTAACAAGACCGTTATCAACCACAACTTCGCGATCATGCCACTTCACTCCAGCATTAATCAAATCAGTTTTAATGGAATGGAAGGACGTCATCTCTCTACCTTCCAACAATCCGGTTTCAATCAGCAACTGCGGACCGTGACAGATCGCAGCCACAGGTTTACCCTCCTGTAAGAATTCTTTAGCAAACTCAATGCAATCAGCATCGCGTCTCATGAGATCAGGATTGATTACTCCGCCTGGGATAACCAGCGCATCATACTCTTCCGGATCGGCATCAGCCACCAACACATCGACAGGCAGTTCGATTGACCAGTTGCCGTCTTTCCACCCCTTCACTTTGTCTTCCTGAGGTGATACAATATGTACTTCAGCGCCTGCATTACGCAACGCTTCCATCGGACTGGTCAACTCTGACTCTTCAAATCCATTCTCTGTTAATATTGCGACACGTTTTCCTGCAAGAATTTTCATAGTAACCTGATTTAAATTTCTGAAAGGAATACAAAAATCAAACCATCAATTAGAATGGCTTTTTAGCTTAGAATAAGCTTTTGAAAAATTAATGCTGTGGAATTTTCACGACATGTATTTGAGGTTCGAAGCTGGAAGTTCGACCTTCGAGATTCAAGCATCTAACCTCGAGTTTCGAACCTTAAAAACGTACCCATGGGGAGATCACGGTGATTCTTTGATTTGAGAAAAAATTCTCCGCATTGCGGATCAGCAATCTTAAAATGACTTTTAGCAACGTTCAACCCCACCAAAGGCGAAAGCCCTACGGCATACATACTGAGAATGAAAAAAGAGTGTTGTTTTTCTAGCAGTTCGCTGCTCATCGCGATCAATTCATTGAGCTGTTCCTGTAACGTCCACTTCTCACCTTCCGGTCCGCGGCCGTACGGTGGCGGATCCATGATGATGCCGTTGTACTTGTTGCCACGCTTCACTTCGCGTCTCACAAACTTGAACGCATCTTCGTACACCCAGCGGATGTCTGAAAGATTATTCAACCGCATGTTTTCGTTTGCCCAGTTAATGCCAGGTCGTGAAGCATCTACGTGGGTAACATCTGCTCCGGCTGATTTTGCAACGATAGAAGCCGCACCTGTGTAGGCAAACAGATTTAACACTCTTGGCTTTTGAGCATTCCAGCTTTTGATTGTCTCGTAAATGAAATTCCAGTTTTCACCTTGCTCCGGAAACACGCCCACATGACCGAAGCTCGTTAACGCTAACCGAAGTGTTAACGTAAGATCATTGTATTGATACTGAACATTCCAGCTTTCCGGCATTCCTTTGGCGCGTGTCCAGCCGCCAGTTACATCATCGCTGTGGCGGAACTTATCTTTATGCTCGCGGTTAAAGCTGGCGTGCGCTGCAGCCCATTCTTTCTCCGACAACACTTTACTCCAGATCGCCTGGGGTTCGGGCCGACTCAACACAAACTTGCCGAAACGTTCAAGTTTCTGCCCGTCACCGGAGTCGATGAGCTCGTAGTCTTTCCAGGACGCAGGGTAAAGAAGTTTCAGGTTCAATGTTTAAAGTTTACGTAAAAGTAAGAAGAACCTATGATTTTGAATTGGAAAGGTTGAACTTTGGATAACTCGTTTACGCATGGGAATCATCCATAATCGCAGTTACCTGAAACAAAACAGGAAAGACCTAAGAAACAATGGTACTTCCTCAGAGGCGACTTTATGGAAGTTTCTGCAGAAGAGCCAGCTTGAAGGGAGAAAGTTCAGAAGGCAGCATAGCATTGGGAATTATATTGTAGATTTTTATTGCCCAACTGAGCGATTAGTTGTTGAATTGGATGGACAACATCATTTTGAAACTTCAGGTCAACTTTATGATGAAGAGCGAACAAAATATCTGAACAGTCTGAACATTCAGGTTATTAGATTTGAGAATCAAGATGTGTTCAGAGCAACTGAAACTGTTTTAGAAAAAATAAAATTATCGTTCCGACCACCCCTAACCCCTCCTTTTCAAGGAGGGGAGTAAAAGATCCCCCTCCTGTAGGCAGGAGGGGTGTCCGAAGGACGGGGTGGTCGGGCATTTATTATGCACTTCAAGATCACCAGCACTCAAAACCCAAAAGTTAAAAGCCTCCTCGCGCTGGAGAAACCGCGTGAGCGCAGGAAGCAACAGCTGTTTGTAATTGAAGGGAGGAAAGAGATCGGACTGGCACTGGAAGCCGGCTATAAAATCGGCAACATTTTCTTTTGTGATGAGATCATCAGCGAAGAAGAAGTGAGCAAGCTGTTTAAGGATGACAAGCTGCTGATCCCGGTATCAAAAGATGTGTTTGATAAGCTGGCCGTTCGGGAAAACTCAGGTGGGATGATTGCTGTGGCTGAACAAAAGCTGCATACATTGGATCAGCTTACACTTAGTAAAAATCCACTTGTACTTGTGCTTGAATCTGTTGAAAAGCCAGGCAACCTGGGCGCTATTCTTCGCACCGCGGATGCAGTTGGAGTAGATGCGGTGATCATCTGCGATCCGCAAACTGACTTTTATAACCCGAATGTGATCCGGTCGAGCATCGGTTGCATTTTTACCAAACAAGTGGCCGCAGCAACTTCGGAAGAAACTATTGACTGGCTTAAGAAAAATAAGATAGCCATTTACTGCACGTACTTAAAAGCATCAAAGGCTTATCATCTTACAGACTATACAAAGCCTTCCGCCATTGTTATGGGCACGGAAGCAACCGGCTTGTCTGATATCTGGGTGCAACATTCGGATGCCAACATCATAATCCCCATGCAGGGAAAGATTGATTCGATGAATGTTTCAACCGCAGCTGCCGTTGTTGTGTTTGAAGCAAAACGGCAGCGCGGATTTTAATTACTCATCTCGAAGGGAATTTACTGGGTTAGCATGTGCAGCACGCACCACGTGATAGCCAACCGTTAGCAACGTTATAACAAACGCCAGTAAGGCTGAAAGCAGGAACGTGAGCCACTCTCCTTTCAACTCAATATGATATGCAAAGTTCGTCAACCAGCTTTCGGTGAAATACCAGGCTGCGGGGAACGCGATGAGCATGCCAAGTCCAACTAACAAAAAGAATTCTTTTGAAACCAATGCCACCAGACTTTGGACACTCGCGCCAATTACTTTGCGAACGCCAATTTCTTTTGTGCGCTGCTCGGTAGTGAACGCTGCAAGGCCCAGCAAACCAAGACAAGCAATCGCGATTGTAAGGGAAGAGAATACAGTAAAGATCAGACTGCGTTTCTCATCGGCAGTGTATTGCGAATTAAAATCCTGATCCAGAAAATCATACTGAAAAGTATGATTCGGGAACATTTCCTTCCAGACTTTCTCTACTGCCATAAGCGACTGACGAATATCTCCTTCAGTTGTTCGCACAAGCACCAGATAATTCTGATTACTCAAAATTATCATAAGGGGTTCTATCTCTTCATACAATGAATTCTGATGATAATCTTTAACAACACCTACAACCCGTTTTTCAATGTCAGTATTATTCGGGCCTGCACCCTGAAAAATAAATTTCTTGCCAATCGGATCATCCCACGCCATACGTTTTACCATGGCTTCGTTTACAAGTACTGCATAGATTGTATCGGAGCTTACATCGCGCGAAAAATCGCGACCCTGAGCAATCTTCATTCCCATGGTTTGAATAAAATCAAAATCAGCGCTATACAAATCAACTCCCCGGTCAACCAGTTTGCCTTCGTTATCTTCCACCTTCATTAAGTTCTTACTAATGCTTTGTCCGGGTGCCGCGTTGGACATCCCAACACTCGCAACTTCCGGTGTTTGCTTCAACCGCTGTACCAGCGCATCCGATTTTTGCCTGAGCTCACGTTCGCTCATGGTTAATCGCACTACCCGTTCCTTATCAAAGCCAAGATCCTTGTTCCGCATATAGCTGAGCTGATCAAATACAACTAGTGTTGAGATGAGCATAAAGATTGAGATTGAAAACTGCAGCACTACAAGCGCTCTGCGGAAGAAAACGCTGCCGCCTCGGGCTGCTAATTTTCCTTTCAATACATTAACCGGATTGAAACCCGATAAGTAGAAAGCCGGATAGCTTCCTCCAACAACGCCTGCAAAGAACGTTATGCCCAACAGACTAAGAATAACCGGTGCCTGTAAAACATAGGCGAACGGCAGATGCTTGTTCGCAAGACTGTTGAAGGACGGCAACAACGCATAGATCAAAACAATACTTAGTGCCAAGGCAATTAACGTGAGCACAACTGATTCGGTAATAAACTGGGTAATAAGCTGTTTTCGTTGTGATCCCATTACTTTACGAACGCCAACTTCTTTTGCGCGGTTGGCTGAACGTGCTGTGGCGAGATTCATGTAATTGATGCAAGCAATAATCAGCATGAAAGCCGATACCGCTCCGAAAATATAGATGTATGAAATGTCACCGCCTTCTTCGGCTTCGTCCTGAATTTTAGAATGCAGGTGAATATCCGGAATTCGCTGAAGCTCGTAGGCTACTTTGATTCCAAATTGTTCAAAGATCGGATTCACACGCTCCTTGACAATCTTATCAAAGCTTGCATACATTTTACTGAGGTCGTACCCTTCTGGCAACTGAATATATGTGTACACACCAAAGTTACCCCAACTGCCGCCATCCGAACCTTGTTGTGAGCTGCGCGAAATCAGCGCATCAAACCGGAAATGTGAGTTATACGGAACATCTTTAATGACGCCCGTGATCTTAAATTCTTCATTTTCTTTGTTCTGCAGGCTTTGACCCAGTGCTTCAGCCGGAGTAGCAAAATATTTTCTTGCAATGGTCTCGGTAAGAACAATGGAAAATGGATTATCCAATGCCGTGCTCATGTCGCCTGCAATAAATTCGTAGGTAAACATGTCGAACACAGTGGAGTCGGTCAGGAAAAACTGCTCTTCGTTAAATTGCTTGTCGCCATTCTTATATAATGTGCGGCCTGTTCCGTAAAACCGAACGGCATTTTTTACTTCCGGATAGTTATTTCTCAGCTCCTGCGCCATGGGAACCTGCGCAATAGCCCAGGTAAAAGCATTATCCGGCTCTTTAATATTGGATACAATCCTGTAAATATTATTGGCATTCGCGTGGTATCGGTCGTAACTCAGCTCATCGAGGATGTACATGAACAGGAACATGCTACAGGTGATCCCGATGGTAAGACCCAGAATGTTGATGGCGCTGTAGACTTTGTCCTTAAAAATATTACGGAGGGCAATTTTGAACAGGTTTTTAAGCATAGGTGTGAATTTTTTTAAAAAAAAAGGGGTCCAACCAAAAACTTAACCCAAACCTAAACCTTATGAAGTAAGTAGCAGTTGAACCCGTATGATGAAAAATTCCAGTAGCAACACACAATACCTGTACCAGAACTAAAACATGATGAAACAACGTGAAAGAAAGTTTTAAGGTTTTCCTTTTTGTTCATTAATCGTTACAAACGTCCGCCAGCGCACAAATTAACATTGATTAACATTGAGTCGTTTTGGATAGCCTGTAATTATTCGATTTAAGTATCTTTAAGTATAGAAAGCTAACCATGCAGAAAATTCATCGACTTGCGTTTCTGATCCTCTGTCTGTTCATGGCTTGTTCCTCCGACACCGAAGAACCGCCAACCCGAAGTTATCGCATGGGCATGCAGCACTCAGCGCCCCGTTTTGATGATCATGAACTTGCCATTCAAACCCTCATGCTTTGGACGCCCCGGGCAGATGCAGCGATTATCTCGACAGAAGTACCTTGGGAAGAATTATTGGCCGGCATGCATCCCGCAACCTACGCGATTAATAATTATAAAGATCTGGTGAACTACTATCGTGTCAATGAGTTTGAATTATGGATTTATATTGATCCGCAAAACGGCCTTGACCGGACTTCTGATGCATTGGAACTACAGGCCGTTGATAAGAGCATTGCCGATGCAGACATGCAGCACTTGTATAGAAGATTTGTTATCGTGATGGACAGCTTGTTTCACCCCGAACATTTTGGGCTTGCGCTTGAGACTAATCTTATCCGCGATGCAGCACCAGCTTCTATTTATAACGGAGTTAAACAGGCCGTGAATGATGCAGCCGATGATCTCCGGGCGGTTGACACGTCTGCCAAATTAAGCGTAAGCGTACAGGTTGATCATGCGTGGGGTAAGCTTGTGGGCGGAACATACCAGGGCGTTGAGCAGGACTTCGATGATTTTCCATTTATCGAAGAGCTTGGGCTTTCCTCTTATCCATATTTCGGCTTTGATGGTCCGGATGAAATTCCAATTAACTATTATTCAAGGCTTATCGAAGATCATGCTATGCCTGTATCCGTGGTTGAAGGTGGCTGGAGTTCGCAATCGGTTACAACACCCGATCAGTCGTTTACCAGCGCTCCGGAAATTCAGGAAGCATACTTCTTGCATCATGCAAAACTTCTTGATCGGGTAAACGCTACTGCACTTTTTCAATTAACCTTTACGGATATTGACCTTGGTCATCTGGAAGAAGGTGTTCCGGAATCTATCGGATATTTTGCATTCCTCGGACTGGTTGATGAAGAACTCGAACCCAAGCCTGCGCTGCAAGCCTGGGACGATTTGTTTGCGTTGAAGTTGAAGAATAAATAAACATACGTCATGCTGAGGCCTTGCGGAAGCATGCCTTGATAAAGGAAACGTTCTGTCTCGTTGGTCCGTGCTTTATCCAATCTTTGAGCAATTAATACGGGGACCCTGCCTACCGGCAGGCAGGCGCGGGACAGGCCCGCGAAAATTAAAATCCATCATCCTTCGGTTCCCACAGCTCAATCTTGTTGCCTTCGGGATCCATGATCCAGCCGAACTTGCCATACGACTCCTCCTGTATTTCACCCACAACCTCAACACCTTCTTCTTTCAGGACTTTTAAAAGTTCAACAAGATTCTCCACCCGATAATTAAACATAAACTGTTTCTCGCTTGGGGCAAAGTAGGTTGTATCCTTTTTGAATGGACTCCATGCGGTAATAGCAGGAGGAGTTGCATCCGGTTTATCAACTTCCTTCCAGGAAAATATCTCACCTATACCCAGATGAGTTTGATACCATTCTTTTATTTTTTTTGGATCCTCTGATTTAAAGAAGACTCCGCCTATTCCAGTTACGCGTTTCATTTTTTTATATTGGTTTTCTTTGCTGTTTCGTATGCTTCTATCCATTGCTTGGGTGTCATCTTAGCACTGAGCTTGCCAATCAATTTTACCGGCACATCGTCCGGCTTTTTAAACCGGATACAGGATTTACCCATGTCCAGCTTTTTATCCGTAAACTTTTTCCACTCCTTCACAAACCAATCATGCAAGGGACCTGCATAAACGGCCATGTGGTACAGCGCGATATGATTCTTCTGAGACGCAAGACTGATAAACGGAAGCGCATCTTTAGGATTAGCGTGATATCCTGCAGAATAAAGTTTGTGCGGCACTACATAACTGATCATGCCATACTGCATGGTTTCCTCAAAACCTTTTGGAAGGTTATTAAGAATTTCCTTTCGTACGGCAGCTATTACTTCAGCACGGTCGTCCGGCAGCGAAGCAATGTATTCTTTTACGGTTTTAGCTTTCGATTGCATAGCGGAAGAAAAGTATTGTTAAAGATGCTGATCCAGTAAAATTACATTTCCATCCGGATCGGTCAGCATCAGGCTTGCAGGTCCTTTCGTAGTTTCGTCCGCTTCGCTGCTGAGCTTGATGCCTTTGCTTTTTAAATGCTTTTGAATCTCGCGGATGTCTTTAAAACCTTCGACCTTTTTCGCATTCTCGTCCCAGCCCGGATTGAATGTGATGATGTTGCCCTGGAACATTCCGTGGAACAAACCAATCAGTGCGTTCCCGTTTTTCATGATCAGGTAGTTTTGATCCATGCCTCCGCCAAAAACGGTGAAGCCCAGGTTTTCATAAAATTCTTTTGAAGTTTTGAGGTCCTTGACACTCAGGCTCATCGAGAATGCTCCCACGTTCATTTCGCTTTCTTTAGTGTTAGAAATAAAGCCCAGGCAAAATGCTGCTGCAAGTGCGAGGGTTATGAAGGTTATTTTTCTCATGTTGATGTGGTTAAATGTTTATGCCGGCTCTGTGGGCGGTAAGAAATCCTTTCTTTTCAACAGCGCTGCGCTTAATAGCGTGATGAACAATCCTATCGGTAAAATCTCTACCAGGGTAAATCCAAAACGGACTACTGGGTTTTGATACATCGCAAAATTATTTTTTACACCTTCCAACTCAGCCTGCACTTCCGCTTCACTTTTTCCAGCTTCTTTCGCTTGCTGCTTTATGTTCTCTGCATAATGCTCTTCCATTTTTTGTGAAAACCCTTTTGAGACAGTATTGTACGCGACCTCCCACGAAAGTGCATACAAAACTGACGCTATCAGTGTAATCAGAATCCCGACTTTAAACGCACGACCAAACGTGATCACTCCGTTCTGGTGATCATCGCGATACGTTTTAACTCCGAAAAATACCAGTGAGAGTGCCACTACCATGGTGGCATACCCCACGAACATGCCGTTGTCGAAATTCAGGGTTCCGTTATCCCACAACGGGGCTGTGACGAACCACATTGCTCCGAGAATAACTCCGGCAATGGTGCCGTAAACGAGGACGATTTTCTTCATAGATGTTTGTTTTTAAATGAAGCCCAAAACAACACGCACCGGGCTCCAAAACCTTCACCCGAAAGGGTGATTCTTCGGAAATGTACCTGAAATCACCCAATAGTTTGAATCAGGATTATTAGGATTTTGGGATTTGCAGGATTGGCTTACGCAATCAACTGTAACTCTTTAGCCTTCTGCACGGCCTGCGTTCTGCGGCTGACTTCCAGCTTGAGGAAAAGGTTGGAGGAATGTGTTTTAATGGTATTCAGCGAAACGAAAAGCTTATCGGCAATTTCCTGGTTGGAAAGACCTTTGGCCATGAGCTCCAGCACTTCGTACTCGCGCTTGCTGATGCCGAGTGAATCCATGCGGCTTTGATCAAACTGAAATGCGGGATTGGTAATGATGATCGTTTTCTTTTTTGTAAGCTTCAACCCGGCCCACACGCCCAGCACGGTAAAGAAAATGGCAATGGCACCAATGTAAAACTCAAGCGAAAGGTCGCGCACGAGGAAACGGTACTCAATGAACTTAAGCAGGAAGATCAAGGCAGCAAGAGAAAGGCCGTAGATGATGATGGTTCGTTTCAATAGCCAAAAGTTCGCTAAAAAAATTGAATTCCAATGTTAAAAAATAGGAGCCAATCATGCAAGCTGCCGTCATCAATGTGTTGCGCGATTGCACACCAACTTACAATTCATGCTTTTAATTGTTGAACTTTTGTGTGAGTGATTAAACGCTAAAGCAATACTTTAACTTTTGAGATGTCAAAGGATTTCGAATAGAATTTGTGCACAATTTCAACTGGATATCTGTTTTGCTTTTGTGAACAACTTATGTGCAAGAAATGTGGAAATCTTGTTCCGCTCCCAGAACTTTGTCAACGATGTCAAAGGCATTAAAGAAGGCGGAAATAAAATTGATCAAAGCTAAGACCGCTTTGACCTATGTCTTATTTGTTGCTGCCGGTATAGGTGCTATAAGTGGTTCGGTTGGGCTATTCAAACTATTGCTTGACTTGTTTGGTGGATCAGGCAGTTTATAGTTTGGTCTTAGCTAGTCCTCCTTGTATCTTTCCTTATTCGCAGAGTCTCCGCAGGGACTCTGCGAAAATCATGTTAATAAATCAACGTGCATTTGAAAAACTACCCAGCCCACTCCTTTCTATCCAAACTCCGGTACTGTATGGTCCCTGCGAAATGCCCGGTTTATTGTCAACTGAATTTGCAAAGGTGAAAACCACTTAATATGATACCCGGATGCCGAACTTGGCAGAAACGGTATTTTTTCTTCCGTCTCTATCAGAATGGAGGACCTTTCTCCAGGACGTACCGAAAAACTTGCTGAATGTGTCAGCTGATTCGGCACTGGCGAATTCAATCCTTAAATTCGCTGGCGTTTTCAATCGACTGTATGGGCTGAAGATTCCTGCGTCATCGTAATAGCCAATGAAGTCAAGTCCGACAAACAATCCTTCAGCGGGGAAGACAATTCCATATTTTGATAACTCAACTGAAACAACTTTCTGATTCTCTTTAATGGGGACAATCACTTTTTCTAAAAGAACGTCAGCACCCGGCAGGCCTTTTGCGTTTTGATAAACGTGGATCATAATCGCAGTCATGTACCTCCCATACTTTTTTGCTTCTGGCTGAAAATTTAATACGAGTGATTCCAGAACTCCTTCACTGCCCACTTCATTTGCAAACAGCTTGGCATATTGATTGGCTCCCCCTGTAGCGACAACTGTTTTATCTTTCAGGTTACCAATGTCTATCTTCTTCGTACGTTTTGTTGATGATACCACGACTTCGCTCAGCAACTTCGGTTCTTCATCAAGGTATGTAGTGTCTCCTACCTGTTTCGAGGGGACAATAATTTTTGTAAATCCAACTGCACTGAAGATAACAGAGTCGTCAGCGGTGGTTTCAAGGGTAAAGTGGCCTTGCTCATCGGTAATTGTTCCTCTGGTGGTTCCTTGAACGGCAATGGTTACAAAAGGCAAAACTTCAGAGCCACCGTTTTTCATCACGGTTCCTGAAATAGAAAGAGTTTGCCCGAAACAAGGCAAACTCAATACTGTTGCTACAATAAATAAAAGACTATTACTCTTGCAACGGGTCTGGACCATCATCATCGCAATCTACAATTACGTCTACAATTCTGGGGTCCCGATTTTACAAAGGCAAGTATTAATCCTCTACCCAGCCCACCCCTCTCTATCCAAGCTCCGGTATTGAATCGCCTCCGCGAGATGTTCTGTTTTAATTTCATCCGTACCTGCCAAATCAGCAATGGTGCGGGAAACTTTTAAGATGCGGTCGTACGCGCGGGCGGATAGGCCCAGTCGTTCCATGGCAGTTTTTAATAACGTGCGGCCGGCATCGTTGATCTGGCAAACTTCTTTTACCATGTTGGAGGGCATCATGGCATTGCAGTAAATATCTTCGCGTTCTTTGAAACGTTCCGATTGTTTTTCACGAGCGCGCACTACGCGTTCTCTAATCTCTGCGCTGGTTTCGGCTTTGCGGTTGGCGGTCATTTCATCAAAGCTTACGGGCACAACCTCCACGTGCAGGTCGATGCGGTCCAATAAAGGTCCGCTGATCTTGCTCAGGTAGCGTTGAACAATGCCCGGTCCGCAGACACATTCCTTTTCCGGGTGGTTGTAGTAGCCGCACGGGCACGGGTTCATGCTGGCCACGAGCATAAAGTTGGCCGGATAATCAATCGAAACTTTTGCGCGTGAGATGGTAACTCTTCGTTCTTCCATCGGCTGACGCATCACTTCGAGCACAGTGCGTTTAAACTCCGGCAACTCATCTAAAAACAAAACTCCGTTGTGTGCGAGTGAAATTTCTCCGGGCTGCGGATTACCTCCGCCTCCTACCAGCGCTACATCACTGATCGTATGATGTGGTGAACGATGCGGCCGTGTTGAAATCAGCGAAGCATTTTTTTCAATCTTTCCGGCAACGGAATGGATCTTGGTTGTCTCAAGCGCTTCGTTGAGTGTTAAAGGCGGAAGGATGGTTGACAGTCGTTTGGCAAGCATCGTTTTACCGGCACCGGGCGGACCGATCATGATGACGTTATGACCACCGGCTGCTGCAATCTCCAGCGCGCGTTTAATGTTCTCCTGCCCCTGCACATCTTTAAAGTCGCTGTCGTAGCTGTTGACCTGTGCTGCAAACATTTCGCGGGTATCAACTTTAATCGGTTCGATGGTTTGCTTGCCTTCCAGAAAGTTGATCGCTTCATCAACGTTCGTTACCGGAATGATATCGATGTTATTGACAATGGCTGCTTCGCGGGCATTATCAGCCGGAAGGATAAAGCCTTTAAAATTCTCTTTCCGCGCCTGGATAGCGATGGGCAACGCGCCTTTGATTGGGCGCAGTGTTCCATCCAATGCGAGTTCGCCCATGATCACGTACTCTTCAAGCTTCTCTGTTTTGATCTGACCCGATGATTTCAGAATGCACAACGCAATCGGAAGATCATACGCACTGCCCTCCTTGCGCAAATCAGCCGGAGCGAGATTAACTACGGTTTTCTGCCGCGGCATGAAGTACCCGAAGTTCTTGAGCGATGACTCCACGCGATGTGCGCTTTCCTTCACGGCATTGTCGGGCAAACCGCTGATGTGAAACTTGGTTCCCTGGCCAACGCTTACTTCAACGGTGATCTTGCGTGCGTCAACGCCAAATACGGCACAGCCAAAGGTTTTGGAGAGCATGAGAAAATTTTCTTCGAAAAATCAAGGTAGGAAGAATACAACTCCGGGATATAGGAGAAACTCCTATCGAATACACAAAAACTGACAGCTTGTGTCGTATGAATAAAAACAACTTCGTAGCGGGCGAGCCCTGGTTTACATTTGAGCTCTATCAAAAAAAACAGGGTATGAAACGTGAAGAAGAACAACCAACGGAGCAAGCGGTTATCAGTCGCGGAATAGAAGTAGAATCACTGGAGAATCTCCAAAAAGTATTCGATTCTATCCAGCACGATAAGCAAACAAAAACCTTCGTGTACAACAATATCCAGTTCTGGAAAGTTAACAGGCGCTTTCAGTTCAGTGATACGAACGAACTAATCAGCTATGCGCCACCGATAAGCTTTGAAACGTTTGTGGCAGCTTTTAACGAATTCAAGTAAGCTATGAAGGCTTTGGCGGAGTCGGCTCAGCGGTTTTCTTACCAGTCTCCTGGAAGTCGTAAAGCTTCGCCTTTAATATATTCATCTCCTGGATCAGCTGAACGTTTTCGCGCTGGTGGCGTTTGTTATCACGCATGTGTAACACAAAGTTTGTGACAAACAGCACAAGCAGGATAAACATGGCATACTTCAGCAGCCAGATAACTTTTTGAAGGTCAACCAAAAATTGAAGATTATCCCGCTGACTATCCATGTACAGTGTGAAGAGGAAAATCAACAGGTGCAGCACTCCGATAACCGTGTAAAAAATAAGCCTGTTTCTCTTCATAATAACGTAGCCCAAATGACTCCCAAACATACCCTTTTTACCGCTAACCAAAAATTAGAAACTGTCTGAATAACTTACATGTGTCAGCATCGCAACTAGGCTTTCTGGATTTCGCTGAGCTTTTTATAGAGTCCGCCATTGACCACCAGTTCATCGTGTGTTCCACGTTCCATAATCTGGCCGTTCTGAATAACGACAATTTCATCGGCATGCTGAATGGTGCTCAGCCGGTGCGCGATAACGATAGACGTTCTGTTTTTCATCAGCTTGGTTAACGCATCCTGCACCAGTTTTTCCGACTCGGAGTCAAGCGCAGAGGTCGCCTCATCCAAAATAAGGATCGGAGGATTCTTTAACACCGCGCGGGCGATCGAAATGCGCTGACGCTGTCCGCCTGAAAGCTTGGAGCCACGTTCTCCAATGAATGTATTATACCCTTCCGGAGTTTGTGAAATGAATTCATGTGCATTCGCAACCTTCGCAGCTTCCATAACCTGTTCAAGTGTTGCATCTTCCTTTCCGAAGGCGATGTTGTTGAAGATCGTATCGTTGAATAAGATTGACTCCTGGGTTACCACGCCCATTTGCTGACGCAGTGATTCGATCTCGTACTCGGTTAATGAAATTCCATCGAGTAAGATCTCACCTTGCGTTGGATCATAAAACCGCGGCACAAGATCCGCAAGCGTTGACTTCCCGCCACCCGATGATCCGACCAGTGCGATGGTTTTACCTTTTTGAATTTTGAGGTTGATGTTCTTTAGCACAAGCTCTTTATCGTAGGCAAAGCTTACATTTTTATACTCCACGCTGTCTTTGAATGAATCCAGCACGATTGCATTCGGTTTACTCCGAACAGCTGATTCGAGATCGATCACTTTAAATATACGTTCAGCCGCAACCGTTCCTTTTTGGAGAGATGTAATTCCATTCGAAAAATTCTTAGCGGGTTGAATCATCGATGCGAAGAATACCAGAAAGCCTAAAAATTCCTGCGGCTCCAGTTCCTTTGATCCGCTGAGCACGAGATTTCCGCCATACCATAAAATAACTGCTACGATAATCACTCCCAACACTTCCGACAACGGAGAAGACATTTCGTTTTTACGCGCAATGGAAAGGTTAACCTTGCGGTGATAGCTTGTCTCCGCATCAATTTTTTTTATCACAAAATTGCGGGCATTAAACGCTTTGATCACCCGCATGCCGCCAAACGTTTCATCGAGAATATTAACGATGCGGCCCATAGTCTCCTGACTCAGTCGCGCTTTCTTTTTCAATCTTCTGATGATCTCGGCCACCAGTCCGCCCATCAGGGGTAGCAAAACGAGCGTGAACAGGGTGAGTTTAACATTCAGATAAAACATCACACCCAGATAGACAATAATAGTAATGGGTTCTTTTAAAACAGATTTCAGGCTATTGCTTACAGATCCCTCAACCTCAGACATGTCGTTCGTGAACCGCGACATCAAATCACCCTTACGCTGATCATTAAAATACCCGATATGAAGATTCGTCACATTTGAAAAAATGTGCATCCGCATATTTTTCACAACGTCAACCTTAATTCGGGAAGCCGTAATCCGTTCAAAGTAGCGGAACGTATTGCCAATGATCATCAGCAAAACAATACCGGCACAAATAAATAATAACGTTGTTGACGGGCCGTATTCGTGAATGATGCGGATGAAATGATAATTAAAAAAATCACGCGCAAAGGTAGTGCTGAGTTCAAACGCGCCTGGAGCGGGTGGAATTGACGGAACCCCTCCCCGTTTAAATAATACATCCAGCATAGGCATGATGAGCGCAAGGTATCCCGCACTGAATAACACCCCAAAAATGGCGAAGATGAAAAACTTCACCATTCGTCTGGAGAGCCCTCGGGCATAACTTAAAATCCTGAAGTATATTTTCATCTAGTAGCTAGAAGTCGTAGAAGCGTTGCGAAATATTCCAGCGCAAAGCTAAGGAAGTTACGGTAGTTTTTGTGTTGAACTGAGCCACTGGACTGTCGCTTTTACGCATCACAACCGAACCATCGATAAACATATTGTGTGCAAGCTGCCAGCTGGCGGTAAAGGATACCAGTAGAATATCATTCGTAACACCTTGCGAAATAGTATTCCCGAAGTCGTTCTCTCTGTTTATGTTATTCTTTTTTAAAATGTCATTACCCCAGTTGGTATTCGTTGTATCACGACCAACCTGCGCATAGATCAATTTGCCGGTCAGGTTTAAGCGGGGCAACGGCTGATACCGGGCAATACCAATATATTCTTTAAAGTTTGCACCCAGGGGATGCGCGATAGGTTGGGCATAATGGGAATAGCTGCCGTAGGGTGAATCATGAGAATATGTATAGGGCCGCACGATATTGGTCTCTGCCTGCAAGTCTAGGTTAGAGACGCTAAACGCATCAAAATATTTTAAGCCTGCCTGGATACCGTATTTATTAGCCCACCAGCCATCGCCCGCTTTAATATGTTCCATCTTAAACTCATCAAGCACAAACTGTCCGTAAAGTGAAACTCCCTTAACCACAAGCCACTTAAAATCCGCACCCAGAATTACGTTGTCACTGCTTCCGAATTGATGCTCAACGGCCCGGTAAAAGATGACCGGATTCAAATACGAAAATTCAAATTGATCGGAGCTGAAGACCACGGATTCAAACACTCCGATATTAAGTTTCTTTCCGATGTTCACGCTCAGGTGATGCAGCGCTACAAATTTATCCGGGTATTGCCCACCCAAAAGCCCGGCTGTATTCCCCTCAACATCTGCTACCATCCGATTAAGCTGGAACAAATAGTTAAGCTTCCACACTTTTACATTGGCTTTTAAAAACATGGATGGAGGCGCGTGATCGGAGAAGATCAACGACCGAAACCCGTTGCCGATAAACGTGCGGTCGTGACCAAACTGAAGATTCAAATGGCGCGTGGCTTCAAAGCTAATGTAGCCCCGGGCCTGGTAAAAATCATACCCCTGATCATCCTTAAATTCTTTCCAAAATCCTTCATGGGGGATCACCGGATAAAATCCATATGCACTATCCGGTTGCACGGTATTGCTGACATACGAAGGAATGCGTGTTTGATTATCCGTAATGAACATGTAGAACCCGATTTTTTTATCGAGCATGCCGCGGATTTCAACACCCCGACTGTTGATAAACAAAGGATCTTCTGACTCGGAGTCCTTCCCGCCACCGAGGTATAATACAGGGTTTATGTGCAAGTCAAAATCCGGCTCCTCATCTACATAGAACAGGTCAGACTTCTTTTTGTAGAAATATTTAAGAAAGGGCTTTCTGTCGTTGGTTTCGGGGCGGGCCCATTCCCAATTGTCGTTGCGTAAATATTGGAGGTTGAACTGATCAGCGTTAGAAGTGAACATCCCCTGCCGGTCAAGGGTATCAATAAACTGAACGATATCCGATCGCTTCCATGGTTTTACGGAGGTAAACCCATAAGGCGAAATTCGCCCGGATTTCACTTCGTACCGGTCGAGCAAGTGGTAATAGTTCTCGTTCGGAGAAACATTGGTACTCTGCGAAAAACCCAAAAAAGGGGCTGAAACCAACAAAAAAATAAGTGCCTTGCGCATCTTCAAATAAAGATTCAGGCAAAATACGGAGGTTCTGATCAGTAGCCAAAATTGTTAAATCCTGCTCTTGAGTTTTAGGGTTTTGTCCTTATCTTTGCAGTCCTTTTAAGGGAAAAACGAATAAAACAAGATGAAAAAGGACTTACACCCAGATTACCAGGAAGTTGTTTTCCACGATCTGTCAAGCGATTTCAAATTTCTGACCCGTTCTACGATGAAGACGAAAGAAACCATCAAGTGGGAAGATGGCAAGGAGTACCCTGTGATCAAGGTCGAGGTTAGTTCGGCTTCACACCCTTTCTACACCGGCAAAAAGATGTTTGTGGACACAGCAGGCCGTGTGGAGAAGTTCAAAAACAAGTACACGAAAAAAGC
>Ga0075154_10000845_pt1 | contig 23803 bp, 20 predicted proteins | sample JI71714BDNA_FD_70965 | JGI IMG/M metagenome (GOLD analysis project Ga0075154, IMG submission 70965) | Wastewater effluent complex algal communities from Wisconsin, to seasonally profile nutrient transformation and Carbon sequestration -... | ecosystem: Engineered > WWTP > Effluent > Algae...
CGAATCTGCCCGGCCTCGGCCTTCTTGTCCACGCGCATGAGTTCCAGATAGCGCGCCACATTCCCGCCGGCCTGCAGCACGGGCGCCTGAACGGGCAAGCCTGCAGCCTGCACCACGCGGCGCAGGCGCTGGACATAGGTGACATCCACCAGGCCCAGGCGCATGGACAGCTCGGCCGCCATGACCATGCCGCAACCCACAGCCTCCCCGTGCAACCAGTTGCCGTACCCCATGCCTGCCTCTATGGCGTGGCCAAAGGTGTGGCCGAAGTTCAATATGGCGCGCAGCCCCGACTCCCGCTCGTCCTGCCCCACCACGCTGGCCTTGATCTCGCAACTTCGGCGAACGGCATACGCCAGCGCCGCCGGATCCCGCTGCCGCAGCGCGGCCATACTCTGTTCAATCCATGCCAGAAATTGCAGGTCGGCAATGGGGCCGTACTTGATGACTTCTGCCAGCCCGGCGCTCAGCTCCCGCTCGGGCAGGGTCCGCAGAGTGTCCAGATCGCACACCACCTGCAACGGCTGGTAGAACGCCCCCACCATGTTCTTGCCCAGGGGGTGGTTGATGCCTGTCTTTCCCCCCACCGAGGAATCCACCTGGGCGAGTAGTGTCGTGGGCACCTGCACAAACGGAACGCCACGCATGTAGCAGGCTGCGGCAAAGCCAGTCATGTCGCCCACCACGCCACCCCCCAGCGCAAACAGCGTGGTCTTGCGGTCGGCGCCCTGTTCCAGCAGCGCATCGAAAATAGTCTGTAGATTCGACCAGTCTTTGTGGGCCTCACCATCAGGAAGCTGGTGCAAGCCCACAGTGCCGTAGTGCGGCGCGAGTGCGGCAAGAAGCCGCTGCGCATACATCGGGCCCACGGTGCTGTTGGTCACAATCAACGCCCTGGCAGCGCGCGGCAGATGGTTCCAGGTGCCGGCGGCGTCCAGCAGCCCTGCCCCGATGAGTATGGGGTAGCTCCTGTCACCCAGGTCGATATCCACCCGCAATGCGCGGCCAGCGCTGCCGGGTGGCGCACAAGGGTCGATGACGTCGGTCGGTGTGGTTGCGGAAATTTCGGCGGGCATCCGCGTAGTTTAGGCCAGACAAACGGTGAGCGTCAGACCAGCGATCCCGGCGCTAAGGGCGGCCTCCAGCCCGCTCCAACTGCGAAATGACCGTGTTTACCAGGGCAGAGACCGAGGGGCGCCCGGTCTCGATGGTGTGGTGCGCCACTTCCTGATAGAGCGGATCCCTCTGGGTAAACAGATCGCGCAGTCTTTGCAAGGGATCTGCCACTTGCAGCAATGGTCGCTTGCGGTCGTTGCGCAAGCGACGGTAGAGCTCTTCGGGCTGCGAACGCAGATAAATCACCTGCGTTCTCTCCCGGAGGTGGATGCGGTTGGCCTGCCTAAGGACAGCACCTCCCCCGGTAGACAACACGGCATCACCGCCCTTCGTCAATGCGTCCAGGACTTCCTGCTCGATGTCGCGAAAACGCTCCTCACCCTCGCGCTCGAAAAACTCACGGATGGCACAACCCAGCCGCTCCTCGATCACCAGGTCGCTGTCGTAAAAGGGCAAGTCCAAACGCCGCGCCAGTTGGCGCCCAACGGTGGTCTTGCCCGAGCCCGGCAACCCGACCAGACTAAGTCTCAAGCCGGCCCCGAGAGGAAGTTTCCGCAGTAACGAACGGGTGTCCCTGCACTCAGCGGGCGCTGAGACTCTCGGCCAGCACACGGGGGGTGAGGAATACCAGCAGTTCGCGCTTCTCGGAGGAGCGTGAGCGGTTCTTGAACAGGTTGCCCACACCCGGGATGTCGCCCAGGAAAGGCACCTTGTTCTCTGCGGTGGCTTCTTCGGAGCGGAAGATACCGCCGATGACCACCGTACCGCCGTTCTCCACCAGCACCTGGGTCTTGATGCGGTTGGTGTTGATGGTCACCAGACCCACCAGCACCTCGCCCGGGCTGTCTTTGTTGACTTCAACGTCCAGAATGATGCCGCCTTCGGGGGTGATCTGCGGTGTCACCTCCAGCTTCAGGCTGGCCTGACGGAACGCCACCGAGGTCGCGCCGCTGGAAGTAGCTTGCTGGTAGGGAATCTCCACGCCCTGCTCGATCACGGCAGAAGTCTGGTCTGCGGTGATAAGGCGGGGACTGCTCACGATTCGACCCGTGTTGTCCGACTGCAGCGCAGATATCTCGAGGGTCAGGAAGCGGCTGGCACTCGGACCAAAGATGGTCGCAGCAAACGTGGCGGCTGCAGCATCCTGCAGGCCTGCCGCCGGCAAGTTCACAAACGGAGAATCCGTCAAGCTCGGCCCGTTGGTGACCTGGTTGTAGTTACCACCGAAGTTGATCCGGTTGTTACGGACGTTGCCCGCGTCTCCAGCGCGCCCACCGCCCAGTCGAACGCCGAGGTTGCGCCCAAAGCTCTCGTCGGCCTCCACAATCCGGGCCTCGATCATGACTTGGCGCACCGGCACATCGAGACGGCTGATCAAGTCCTGGATCTGCTCCAGGCGGGAAGGAATGTCGGTCACGAACAGCTGGTTGGTGCGCGGCTCGGGAATGACGCTGCCTCGGGGTGAAAGCAGGCGCGCAGATGCGCCACCTTCCACCGTGGAGGATGTACCGCCGTCGCCGCGAAGCTGTGCAGAGATGTCCGCCACCTTGGCGTAATTCAGCTGGAAAGCCTGGGTGCGCAAGGGCTCCAGTGTCTGCACCTGGGCAGCGGCCTCGAACTCCTGGCGCTCACGCGCGGTGATCTCATCAATGGGTGCGACCCAGATGACGTTGCCGGTCTTGCGCTGACCCAGACCTTTGGCCTGGAGGATGATGTCCAGCGCCTGATCCCAGGGAACGTCGCGCAGACGAAGGGTCACCGTACCAGTCACGCTGTCGGAGGTGATGATGTTGAAGTTGGTGAAGTCGGCAATCACCTGCAGCAGCGAACGCACTTCGATGCTCTGGAAGTTCAGGGACAGCTTCTCTCCGGTGTAACCGATGCCGGGCGAGAGCTTGTTCGGATCAGCCTTGACCTCGCGGACTTCCAGCACGAACTGGTTGTCGCTCTGGTAGGCGCTGTGCTCCCAGACACCGGTGGGCTCGACCAGGAGGCGAACCCGATCACCGACCTGCGTGGCAGTCACGGTTTTCACCGGCGTGCCAAAGTCTGTCACATCGAGCCGGCGGCGCAAACCTTCAGGCAGCGAAGTGCTCATGAACTCCACCAGCAGGCTACGGCCTTGCTGCCGTATGTCCACCCCCACCTGGTTGTTGGTCAGATCGACGATCACGCGCCCCGCGTTGTCGGTACCCCGGCGAAAGTCGATGTTTGCCAGGGGGGCCACATCGCTGAGACCGCTTTCTGCAAAGGTACGGCTCCCGGAAGGTGCGGCGGCAGCGGGGGATTCCAGCACCACCAGCAACACATTGCCGTCCTGTGTGGTCTTGTAGTTCACGGCCTGGTTGAGGTTGAGAACCACGCGGGTACGGTCGCCGGCTTCCACGACATTGGCTGAACGCAGGTTCCCCTGCCCGAGTTCCACGAGGTTGCGCCCGATACCGTTGCTCGCTCCGGCAAAATCCAGCGCTATCCGCGCGGGGGACTGGATGGTGAAACCCGCGGGCGCACTGGTGAGGGGCTGCGTGGTTTCTATCCTGACGATCTCGGCGCCTGCCTGGTTGGTGGCGGACAAGGACTTGATGGCCAGCTGCGCCTGGGCCCAGCCCGCTGCAGTCAGTACCGACACCCACACGACGGCTTTGCCCAGATGGCGCCACAGTGTGCCGTTCTGAACCGGGGTTGCGCTATGCGTTCTCATTTTGTAGTTCCCTCTTGAAGCTGCAGTGCCGCTGGCCGCTCTATCCATTCACCCACTCCGTCTTGAGCGATTTCACGCAGTGTGATTTCTGTCTCGGTAATGCTGGTAACCCGGCCGTAGTTCTGGCCCATGTAGTTGCCCACCGTGACCTGATACAGAAGCCCGCCTGCGCGCACCAGTGCCACCTTGCGACCGGCCTGGTCCAGCAGGCCTACCATACTCATGGTGTCCAGGGGCACCAGCTCGAGCGGCTCCTTGCGGCGGTTGAGCTCGGCAGCAACCAGCGCGGCATTGCGGGTCGAGGTGGCCTGCACGCCCAGCGCCACGGTGAACTTGTCGGTGCTGAAGGGCTCGACCGCACCGGCAGTGGTGTACGCCTGCGGCTCAAACGGCACAGGTTCCTGTACAGGCTCTATGCGGGGCTTCAGCGTATTTCTCTGACCCGCCATCCACTGCGCAAGGTCGTCGTTGGTGGACGAGGTACATCCCACCAGAGTCATCGCTGCGGCAAGGGCAATCAACCGCCCTGCAGTTTTGGGAATGGAAATCATTGGCGCGCCCCCTGTGCTGGGCGTGCAGCCGCCTGCTGGGCCGCCACCTCTTCCAGATCGAGGTAACGGAAGGTCTTGGCGGTAGCGTCAAGGGTCAGGGTTCCAGCCCGGTTGGCCACTGGCGCAATACGCATGTCATTGAGCGTCACAATCCGCGAGAGGTTGGCCACGTCCCCGGCAAAGAGACCGATGTCGTGGTACGTCCCGGTCACCCGCAAAGCGATGGGCAGTTCGGCGTAGTACTCCTGAACGTTGACCTGACCAGGCCGAAACAGCTCGAACTGAAGGCTACGGCCCAGACCTGCCTGGTTGATGTCGGACAGCAGGGCATCCATTTCAGCCTTGCTGGGGAGCTGTTTTTCAAGCTGCGTGACGTATTGCTGCACCTGCTCCAGTTGCTGGCGCAGCGCGTCGAGGTTGATAGCCTGCCCGAGCTTGTTGGTGTATTCGGTTCTGAGGGTCTGCTCGCGGGCTGTTTCGGCTACAAGCTGCTCCTTGAAGCCACTGAGCCACACATACCAGAGCGCCACCACCGTCACTACCGCTGCCGCCAGCAGAAGCAGGTTGCGTGGAAGGTCGGGCCAGAGACTGGGATCGTTCGGGTCCAGTCCGGTGAACTGCGCCTTGATCTTCTGCTGATAGACAGCAAAGTCGATCGATGATTTTTTGCGTTTCGTCGCCATGGTTGCTCACATCCAGGACAGGTGACTCAGCTGCGGGGACGCGCGGCAGCACCGCCGGCCCCCGCAGGCGTCGCGGCTTCATCGGCGGGGGCATCCGGGCCGCGGGTCTGCGTGACGCGGATGGTGAAGTTGGAGACCCGGCGGGACTGCTGTGAAGCGAGTTGCACGCTGGCAGCGACGATTTCCACCAGCTCGGGGCGGGTTAGCCAGGCACTGTTGGTGCTGAGGTTGCGCAGCAGCTCGGAAACACGCTCTTGCGACTCTGCAGTTCCAGTCAGCAGCACGGAGCGCCCTTGCTGGGTCAGCGTGCGCAGGTAGACACCCTCCGGGAGCTGGCGGACCATTTCCTCCAGCAGGTGCACCGGCAGGTTCCGGTCGGCTTGCAGGTTTTCCACCGCAGCCTGGCGGGATTTCAACGCAGTCAGTTCCGCCTGCAGACCGGCAATGTCCTTGATCTGGGCGTCGAGCTTGGTGATTTCCGAGCGAAGGAACGCGTTGCGCTCCATCTGGGTGTCAATCTGGCCTTGGTACCAGAGGTAGACGGAGCCCGCAATCAGGCCACCTACCAGGAAAGAGGCACCCAACTGCCCGAAAAACGCGTCACGGCGCTTCTTCCGGGCCGCCTCGCGGTGAGGCAACAGGTTGATGAGAATCATTGGTAGAACCTCCGCAGCGCCAGACCGGTTGCCACCAGATAGGAATTGGACTCGCCAGCAAGCTTGCGGGCCTGAACGCCGGGGCCCAGAGTCATGCCATCGAAGGGGTTGATGACCTTGCAGGGAAACGAAGTCTGGGCGCCCACCACCTCGGCGAGGCCGGTGAGAGCCGCAGAGCCGCCCGACAAGAGTATGTAATCCACCTTGTTGTGCGGCGTGCTGGTGAAAAAGAACTGGAGTGCGCGGCCAATCTCCTGCGCCAGGTTCTCCATGAAGGGCTTGAGTACCCGCGATGGGTAGTCTTCCGGCAGCTCGCCATTCTTCTTCTTGAGGTCGGCCTCATCGAAAGACAGGTTGTATTGACGGGCGATCTGCTGGCTCAGCAACATGCCGCCGAACATCTGGTCGCGCTCGTAGATCACATCGTCGTTCCGGATCACCTGCAGCCCGGTGTTCTGGGAGCCCACCTCGAACAGCGCAATCAGCATGTCTTTGCCCTTGTTGGGCAGTGAATCAATGACCCGGCTGGCCGCCATGCGGGACGCATAGGACTCCACGTCCATGATGACCGGCGTGAGGCCAGCTGCCTCGGCAAGACCCTGGCGATCTGAGACTTTTTCCTTGCGCGATGCAGCGAGCAAAACGTCGACGTAAGCGTCGCTGCCCGCAGTGGGGCCCATGACAAAGAAATCCAGACTGACTTCAGAAAGCGAGAAAGGGATGTACTGCGCAGCCTCAGACTCGACCTGGACCTCCATCTCCCGCTCGTTGAGGTCCGCCGAAAGAGTGATCTTCTTGGTAATGACCGCCGAACCTGGCAGAGCCAGAGCTACCTGCTTGGTCTTGGAGCCTGATTTGCGCACCAGCCGACGGACGGCTTCAGCCACTTCGTCGAACTTCTCGATATTGCCCTCGCTGATCCAGCCCCGCTCCAGCGGCTCCATGGCGCAATGCTCCAGGACAAGGCCCCCATCACGCCCCCGGCCCAGCTCCACCAGCTTGACGGTGGTGGAACTGATGTCTAAGCCCAACAGCGAAGCCGGACCTTTGTTGAATAGAGACCCCAATGAGATCAAGACTGTCCCCTGAGAGAATGTTTTGGAACCATGTCAGAACTTGACACTCCACATTAATACTATCAGTAAGGTGCTTGCTGGAACAAGCAATTCGGTCGGTCGACCGTGGGTCGCCGTTGTCAAAATCCGACGTTACGAAAAGCAACGGGTTGAAACACCGGTCTCAGTATCCATCATTTCCACAGCTTGGCAAGTCATTCCTAGGGAGGGGTTCTCCGCACCTCCAGCCTTGCACAGGCTGTTACTGTGTCTGGCTTCGGCGCAGAGGGGGTAGCTTTCTATAATCTCAGCACGAACGGCGTCGGAATTTCCCGGCGGGCCGCTGCACATTCCCGCACCCGATGACTTCGTCGCACAAAAACTCCCCCCCCGCCGCCACGCCGCCGTGGGGCCGGCGGGTGCTTCACTGGGGCGGCCGGCTAGCCCTGCTGGGCGTCGCCGGGGCCGTGTCGCTGGGCCTGGCGTTGGGCCTGGCACTCGCTGTGGCTTACCCCAACCTGCCCGATGTGACCGATCTGGCCGATTACCGGCCCAAGCTTCCGCTGCGGGTATTCACTGCCGACGGCAAGCTCATGGGCGAGTTCGGGGAGGAGCGCCGCAACCTCACGCCCTTCGAAGACATTCCTCCGGTCATGGTGAACGCGGTGCTGGCCATCGAGGATTCGCGTTTCTTCGAGCACAGCGGCGTGGATTACCGCGGCATCCTGCGCGCGGCATTGGCCAACCTGGGTGAGGCCAAGAGCCAGGGCGCATCCACCATCACCATGCAGGTGGCACGCAACGTGTACCTGTCCACGGAAAAGAGTTACCTGCGCAAGATCTACGAGGTGCTGCTGACGTTCAAGCTCGAGCATCTGCTGACGAAAGAGCAGATCCTCGAGATTTACATGAACCAGATTTTCCTGGGGCACCGGGCTTACGGTTTTGCGGCGGCGGCTCAGGTCTACTTCGGCAAGCCACTGAAGAATGTGACGATTGCCGAAGCCGCGATGCTGGCCGGGCTGCCCAAGGCGCCGTCGGCTTTCAACCCCATCAGCAACCCACGCCGTGCCCGTTCGCGCCAGCTCCACATCATTGACCAGATGCTGGAGAACGGCTTCATTACCGCCGCAGAGGCAGCCCAGGCCAAAGAAGAGGAGTTGCGCATTCGGCGCCCTGGCAACGAACCCGTGATCCATGGCGATTACGCGGCCGAGATGGCGCGCGCCGCGGTGTTCGCCCAGTACGGCGAGGACGCTTACACGCGGGGATTGCACGTTTACACCACCATCGACTCGAGGGCCCAGGCTCAGGCCTACCGTTCATTGCGGCGTGGCGTGCTGGATTTTGAGCGCCGCCAGTTCTACCGCGGCCCAGAGAGATTCATCGATCTGCCGAGCGACCCTGCCGCCCGCGAAGCCGCCATAGACGAAGTCATGGCCGAGACCCCCGACAACGGTGAACTGATGACTGCCGTAGTCCTGGAGGCAAGCCCCAAACGGGTGCTGCTGGTGCGCGGGGACGATGAGCCTTTCGAGATCACAGGCACCGGTCTGCAACCGGTGCAGTCTGGCCTCGCGGAGCGTGCACCGCCTAACTTGAAGATACGCCCGGGAGCGGTGGTGCGGGTGGTGAATACGGGTAAAGACCGGTGGGAAATTACCCAGCAACCCGAAGTGGAGGCCGCGCTGGTGGCACTGGACCCACGCACCGGAGCGATACGCTCCCTGGTGGGCGGTTTTGACTTTCAGCGCAACAAGTTCAATCGCGTCACCCAAGCGTGGCGCCAGCCGGGCTCGGCCTTCAAACCATTTGTGTACTCCGCTGCGCTTGAGAAGGGCATCGGGCCCGCCACCATCGTGAACGACAAGCCGCTGTTCTACAGCGCCGAAGTCACCGGCGGAAAGCCCTGGGAACCACGCAACTACGACGGGGAGTTCGAGGGCCCGATGACGGTCCGCACGGCATTGGCACGTTCCAAGAACATGGTCTCCATCACGGTCCTGGAGGCGGTGGGCACCCAGAGTGCACAACAATGGGTCAGCAAGTTTGGTTTCGACCCCGCCCGCCATCCGCCTTTTCTGACCATGGCTCTGGGTGCCGGGTCGGTGACGCCACTACAGATGGCAACCGGTTACGGTGCTTTCGCCAACGGGGGCTATCTGGTGCCCCCCATGCTGATCACCCGCATCACCGACCACCGCGGCCGCGTGCTGGTGGAGGCACCCCCCCGCCCGCCGGATGAGTCACAACGCATCATCAGCGAGCGCAACGCGTTCGTGATGTCGCAGCTTTTGCAGGAAATCACCCGCAGCGGTACCGCAGCCCGCGCACAGTCCACCCTGAAGCGGCCTGATCTGTATGGCAAAACTGGTACCACGAACGACGCGGTGGACGCCTGGTTCGTGGGCTACCAACCCACTCTGGTTGCTGCTGCCTGGGTGGGTTACGACAACCCGCGCAATCTGGGTCGGCGTGAAACTGGCGGTGGCCTCGCATTGCCCATCTGGCTGTCCTACATGGGTTCCCAGCTCGATGGTGTCCCGGTGAGCGAACCCGCAGTGCCGCCGGGGGTGGTCAACATTCAGGGCGAATGGTTCTACCAGGAGTTCACGCCGGGCCAGGGGGTGGCCAGCCTGGGGATGACCGGGGAAGATCAGAGCGCGGGGTTTGGTGATCTGTTCGGCTTCCCGGAGGGTACGCAAGTACTCCCGCCGCTGGAGACGCAGGACCGGCGAACCATTCTCGATCTGTTCAGGAACTGAGGCTTTACGGCTGGAACGTCAGGGCGATGCCCGACTGGGTGCTGGCTTCGCGGCTCAGGTGCTCGAAAAACTCACCCGCCCCCTTGGTGTCCATCCAGCGGGCGCCATCGAACTTGTAGTGGTAACCGCCCGAACGCGCCGCCATCCATATTTCCTGTAGCGGCTTTTGCAGGTTGATCACGATCTGGGTGCGATTGGAAAACACCAGGGTAATCATTCCGCCCACGCGCTGGTTGTCTATGTCGGCATCCGTTTCGTCGTTGATACGGTCACAGGCCAGTTCTATCGCCTTGAGCACTGCCTCGGCGCGGTCTTGGTAGTCTAGGTCGGTCATTACAATGGGACGATGCATAAACAAGCCGGAATTTTAGGCCCCTCTTCTTTTACCAGCCTTCGCCTTGGTAGCGGAAGGGCCTTGGTGCGGCCCGGCCTGACCGCCCTGATTCTGGTTGTCACGGCAGGGGCACTGTATGGCTGCGGACAGCGTGGCCCGCTCTACCTGGACGGCGCTGCGGCGTCGGAGCCGGCCAAGACCGCCCCCGCAGACCGGGCCAACACACGGCCGGACGTGCGCTGAGCGCGCAGCAATCCATTTCCAGTACCTGCATACATGACCTCTGTGCCACACTCCGCGCCTATCTCCACGGCCCACGGCGCGCCTACCCCAGCATCCGTCCCCGGCCACCCGCACTGCCATTACCGCGATGGCGAATTGTGGGTGGAGGCGGTTTCCGTGACTGCCCTGGCACGCGCCCATGGCACGCCATTGTTCGTGTACTCACAGGCCGCCATGCTGCAGGCGCTGGCGGCCTATCAGCGTGGCTTTGCCGGGCGCAACGCCACCATCTGCTACGCCATGAAGGCCAACTCGGCGCTGGCCATTCTGCAGACTTTTGTGCGTGCGGGCTGTGGCTTGGACATTGTTTCGGGCGGCGAACTGGTGCGCGCACTGCGCGCGGGCGTGGACCCGGCGAAGGTGATCTTTTCGGGTGTGGGCAAAACCCGCACAGAGATGGCACAGGCGCTGCGCGCTGGCATAGGCTGCTTCAATGTCGAGAGCCTGGCCGAACTCGATGTACTGAATGAAGTCGCGCTGTCCCTGGGCCTGCGTGCGCCCGTGAGCCTGCGCGTGAACCCCGATGTGGACGCGCGCACCCACCCCTACATCTCCACCGGCCTGAAAGACAACAAGTTCGGCGTGGCGCACGACCAGGCGCTGGCGGCCTACCGCCATGCTGCAGGCCTACCTGGCCTGCAGGTGCGTGGCATTGACTGCCACATTGGCTCGCAGATCACCGAGGTGGCGCCCTACCTGGACGCCATGGACCGCGTGCTCGATCTGGTGGATGCGATTGAAGGCGCTGGCATTCCCATCAGCCACATCGACTTTGGCGGCGGCCTGGGCATTCAGTACCACGGCGAAACGCCTCCTGCAGCCGACGCGCTGTGGCAGCAACTGCTGGCCCGGCTGGACGCGCGCGGCTACGGGCAGCGCCACCTGATGATTGAGCCGGGCCGCTCACTGGTGGGCAATGCGGGTATCTGCGTGACCGAGGCGCTCTACCTCAAGCCCGGCGAGGAGAAGAACTTCCTCATCGTGGACGCAGCCATGAACGACCTGCCCCGCCCCGCCATGTACGAGGCCTACCACGCCATTGTTCCGGTGCAACCGCGCGCCGGGCAGGCGCCAGGTAAATTGTGGGATGTGGTGGGCCCGGTGTGCGAAAGCGGCGACTGGCTGGGCCGCGACCGCAGCCTGAACGTGCAGGCCGGTGACTTGCTGGCCGTGTGTTCGGCAGGCGCCTACTGCATGAGCATGGCCAGCAACTACAACACGCGCGGCCGTGCGGCCGAGGTGCTGGTGTCGGGCGACGAAGCAGTGGTGATACGCCAGCGCGAGACGGCCGAAGACCAGTTGCTCAAGGAACAGACACTGCCCGATTGAGCAACCCCTGCAGGCTGGGCCTTCAGGGGCGGCGCTGACGCCAGGCCCACACCCGCCAGCCCAGCAAGGCAGCCAGCACGCTGCCGTACAACCAGACGTCGGCATAGTCGTTCTTGCCGTCGCGCATCCAGTAGAAGTGCAGGATGGCAAGCGGCGCCACCGCGTACACGGCCCGGTGCAGCTTCTGCCAGCGCTGTGGGCCCAGCGTCCGAATCGCGCGGTTGAACGACGTGGCGGCCAGCGGCAGCATCAGCAGCACCGACAGCATGCCTACGGTAATGAAGGGCCGGTCGATCACATCGTTCACGATCAGGTCCAGGTACAGACCCATATCGAGCCACGCATAGGCCAGCAAATGCAGCACGGCGTAGCCAAAGGTGGCCAGCCCCAGCGTGCGCCGAAGCCGGGCCACCGCCACCCAGCCCAAAACTTGCCGCAGGGGAGTGACAAGCAAGGTGAGGCAGAGGAATTTCAGCGCCCAAAGGCCCAGGCCGCGGATGAGGGCTTCCGCGGGATTCACCCCGAGCTGATCGGTGAAGGCCGCCACCAGCAGCCACGCGCCCGGCCACACGCACAGCAGCACGGCCGCCGGCTGCACCCACCAGGCACCCCGGCCCTGCGGGCCACCCAGCGTGCGGTTCACCCAGCGTGCAGCGGCAGCGCGCATCAGTAGAACTTGCGCAAATCCATGCCTGCGTAGAGTTGCCCCACCTGCTCCTCGTAGCCATTGAACATGAGGGTGCGGCGGCGGCGGGCCAGCAGGCCATCTTCGCCAATGCGGCGCTCGGTGGCCTGGCTCCAGCGTGGGTGCGACACCTCGGGGTTCACATTGGAATAGAAACCGTACTCGCGCGGGGCGGCCACGTTCCACGAGGTGTTGGGCTGCTTCTCGGTGAAGCGGATCTTCACGATGGACTTGCCGCTCTTGAAACCGTACTTCCAGGGCACCATGACGCGCACCGGCGCACCGTTCTGGTTCGGCAACACCTCGCCGTACATACCGAAGGTGAGCAGCGTGAGCGGGTGCATGGCCTCGTCCATGCGCAGCCCTTCCAGGTAGGGCCACAGCAGCACGCTGTCGCGCAGTCCAGGCATGGTGGCGCGGTCGGCCAGGGTCTCGAACTCCACGTACTTGGCACTGCCCTGCGGCTCCACGCGCTTGATGAGTTCGGCCAGGGAATAGCCCACCCACGGAATCACCATGGACCAGCCCTCCACACAGCGCATGCGGTAAATGCGCTCTTCCATGGGGCTGAGCTTGAGCAAGGCATCGATATCGAAGGTGCCCGGCTTGTTCACCAGTCCCTCCACCTGCACGGTCCAGGGGCGGGTTTTCAGCTTGCCCGCCAGACGCGCCGGGTCCGATTTGTCGGTGCCGAACTCGTAGAAGTTGTTGTAGGTGCTGGCGTGCTCGTAGGCCGTGACTGCCTCCGCCGTGTTGGCACCCGGCACCGATGAGGTTTTGCCAGTCAGCGCGGCCAACTTGTTGGGGCGCTGCACAGGGGCCTGCTGGGCCAGCGCCTCGCGCCCCGCCCAGCCGGCCAGCGCCGTGCCACCCAGGCCCAGGGCCGCCTGACGCAGCCAGTCGCGACGCTGGAGGTACATCGCTTGCGGGGTGATTTCGCTGGGTACGGCGTGGTCAAAGCCCTGGCGGCTGGTGCGTATCAACGTGCGTGTCGGCATATGAAAACCCTCTGGTGTGAAACACGACCCATGAGTCTATGGGAGAAACAAAAAACCCGGTGGTTCCCTGCGAGGGGTACCCCGGGTTTGGGTTCGTCGTGGTGCAACGGGCCGTTCTTACAGCGCAGCGCTCAGAGTTCGCCGTAGCTGTGCAGCCCACTCAGGAACATATTCACACCCAGGAACGCAAAAGTGGTGATGGCCAGCCCCACCAGCGCCCACCAGGCCGCCACGGTACCGCGCAGTCCTTTCATGAGCCGCATGTGCAGCCATGCGGCGTAGTTCAGCCAGACGATGAGGGCCCAGGTCTCCTTGGGGTCCCAACTCCAGTAACCGCCCCAGGCCTCGGCGGCCCACAAGGCACCCAGAATGGTGGCGATGGTGAAGAATGCAAAACCCACCGCAATGGCCTTGTACATCACGTCGTCCAGCACCTCGAAGTCGGGCAGCTTGGCGGCAATGCGGCGGCGGCCCAGCAGGATGCCACCAACGATCAGGGTGGATATGCCGAAGTACACGGCCCAGTAACCGCTCAGGCTTTCGATACCGCCCTGGCGAAACACCACAGGCTCCAGGCACAGCACCAGACCCAGAATGAACAGCGGTGCGAGCTTGTACCACTTGGTCTCGGTGGCGCTTTGCTTGATGAGGTAGGCAAAAGCCAGCATGGCAGCAATGGCGAAAGTGCCGTAGCCAATGAAGTTGGCAGGCACATGCACCTTCATCCACCAACTCTTGAGCGCAGGGACCAGCGGCTGGATCTGGTGGGCCTCCCGGTCGAGGGTGTACCACAGCAGAAAGCCGACCGCCGCGCTGACCACCAGCATGGAAAAAGCGCCCATGCGGTAGGTCTGGTAGCGGTCTTCGTAGTAGAGGTAGTACACGGTGGTGAGCCAGCAAAACAGTACGAACACCTCGTACAGATTGCTCACGGGAATATGGCCGACGTCTGGGCTGATGAGATAGCTCTCGTACCAGCGCACCATGGTGCCGATGAGCGCAAGCGTCACCGCCACCCACGCCAGTTGCGACCCTATGCGTTCAAAGCCGTGACCCGACCCGCTGGACAGCAGGCCAAACCAGTAGAAGGCTGTGCTCATGAAGAAGAGCACACACATCCAGAGAATGGCGGACTGGCTGGAGATGAAGTACTTGAGCAGGAACGCCTCTTCAGAGCGCGCCAGCACAGGCTGGCCATCGACCTGGTAGAGCATGATGGCCAGCAGGGAGAAAGCCCCCACGACCACCATCAACTGGCGCAAGGGTTTCCAGAACCAGCCCAGCCAAACCGCAGAGGGAATGCACAGCAACAGAATGGCCTGTTCGTAGCCATTCATGAACTGGTGGTACCGGGCAAATGCAAAGATGCCACCGCTGGTGATAAGCGCGGCAAACAACCAGTCCCACCAAGTCAGGCTGGCGAAGTAGCCGGGCGACAGCGTGGAGCGGACCCCGCCCTTCTTGAGTTCAACGGTCTGGGTTGCGGTATTCATGTTTTGGTCTCCAACAAACGGGTCCGCAAGAACTGGAAATCGCGGTCATTGTCCATCAGCTTGCGGTTGGTGGACATGGCCATGGTGGCCTTGACGTTCTCGGTGTCCTGACCTTCTACAGGGGGGGCCAACCAGATCCAGAGGCGCTTTTCGCGCACGTAGAGCATGGCAAAAACACCGATGATGAGCAGCAGGCAGCCGAAGTAAACAATGGACTGTCCGGGGGCGCGGGCCACCTGGAACACGCTGGCTTGCACATGCTCGAAATCTTCCAGCTTGAAGGTCAGCGGCGCGGGGTAATAGAACGAATCGCTCAAGCTCAGTACTGCCAGCGTCATGAACCCGGCGGTGGCATCGCTGCGCTCGGCCGGAGCGAGTCCGGCGCGCTCCCGGCTGAGTTGCAGGAGTTCGAACAATGTGCCGTTCAGGATGCGCAGCAAAACCTCACCGGCTCGCTCCCGCTCCTGCGGAGGCACGTTGACTTCCATGAACGCGGAGACCGCCTGCAGTCCGCCGAGAGTCTCCATGCCTGCCGTGCGGGGCAGATCGGCCATGGTACTGTCCTGCCCGGCGAACAGGTCGATGGCGCGCATGGCCGAAACGCTCAGGGCCTCCATCAGTTCAGGACGCTGCGGATCGGTGGAGGACGCCACGTAGCGCTTGACGGCCTCGGCGCGCAGGGAGGGGTCGGCCAGCGCGGAGCGAAGACGGATGAAGCCGTCGATGCTGTCCTGTTCGTCCGCTGGTATCCGGAGAAAACGGAACGGCTCGGACGGGACCTCACGCACACCGAGGAGGAACATGCGGTTGCCGTCGATGTCTGTGGGGAGCATGTAGTTGTGGTACTCCACCGCCTGCCCGGACGCGTCGCGCAGCTTGTACATGACGCTGGGACCCACATTGCGCAACTCACGGTGGGTCACGGTTTTGTGCGCAGAGCCCAGCCGCGCCTCGATCGACTGGCGCAGGTCTACGCGGCGAACATCGACTTCACCGACATCCGGGGCGTCGAAGTTTTCCACATTGATGACCCGCAGGCCAGTGAATTCGAGGGTGAGTTGCTCGTCCCCGTTGCTCAGCGAGGTGCTTTCTCCTACGCGCCCCTCCACCAGAAAAGGGTTGGTGGACGCACCCATCGGAAGGGCGCGCAGTTTCAACAGAGAGCCGCCGTCGTCGAAGCTGGACTGGTAAATATTGATCCCCCTGTGGCTCACTGGTGCATTGACCTCGACACGGGCCTCCTTGCGCTCACCGGTATATCGGTCGTGGATGACGATATCGCTGGCGAACAACTTGGGCATTCCGGTGTCGTAGTACTCCACGATGAAGCGCTTGAGTTCCACATCGAAAGGCAATTCCTGCAGGACCACACCCGTGGGCTGGGCCAGGATAGCGGTGCCGGACTGGGTGCCCTCGGTCACCAGAAGGTTGCCGCGGAAGGTGGGGTTGCGGTCACTCAACCGGTACTGCTCGGGGACATCGGCAATCATTCCACCGCCGGTGAACACAGCTTTGTCGTTCAGCCACATCTGGGCGCGCACCATCATGTCGCCATCGAGCAGTGCGCCCACACAGATCAACACGATGGCGCTGTGCGCTGCAATGTAGCCCAGCTTGTTGGAAGCGCCCGTCTTGGCCGCCACCATCCAGCCGGTGCCATCGGGTGTGTCGCGGCGCTGCAATTTCACTTTCCAGCCCGACGAGGCCAGAGTCTGGCCCATGCGCTGCGCTGCGGCTTCACCGCTCTCGGCGAGAACCACTTCGGCCTTGTGCGGAAAGGCTTTGAGACTCTGCTCGCGGATGTTTTCCTTGAAGATCTTGAGATCGGCCAGGATTTTTGGTGTGTTGCGCACGATGCACAACGAGGTGCTGACCACCAGAAAGGCCAGGATCAGCAGGAACCACCAGGCGCTGTAAACGGAGAACAGCTGAACCGCACCGAACACCTCGGTCCAGAACGGACCGAACTGGTTGACGTAGTTGTTGATGGGCTGGTGCTGCTGCAGCACCGTTCCGATGACCGAAGCGATACAGATGACGGTGAGCAGCGAAATGGCGAACCGCATGGAAGAGAGCAGTTCGACCCAGTTGCGCAGGTGCTGCGATCCCTTGCTCAGTTCAATCCCGGAGGTGGAAACACTCATATTGGCTGCTTCATGCAAAAAAGGCAGGCTGTTCAGGCCTGCCTCAATGGGTGCTCAATGCACGCGGTGATTTCCAGCTTGGAACTTCCCGCTCAGACGCCGTGGAGGCGTATTTTGAACCCAAATATCAATCGCTGCTTATAAATCAGCAAGCCCTTGCGGGAACAAGGGGTTGGCCGGATCAGCGAAGACCGGCGATGAAATCGGAAACCGCGTCAATTTCGGCGTCGGTCATGTACTGCGCGATGTGGGTCATCTGCAGGTTGTTGTTGCGTTCGCCAGAACGGAACGCACGCAGCTGGGCGGCGGTGTACTCGGCATGCTGGCCGCCCAGGCGGGGGTACTGGGCGGGAATACCAGCGCCATTGGGCGAGTGGCAAGCCATGCAGGCAGCGATTTTCCGGTCGGCGATGCCGCCACGGTAAATCTTCTCGCCCAGCTCGATGGTTTCCTTGTTCTGGGCGAAGCCGGGCGTCTTCTTCTGGGACGCCAGCCAGTAGGAAATGTCGATCATGTCCTGGTCGGACAGGCCAGCGGCGAAACCGGCCATGATGGCGTTGGCACGCTTGCCCGACTTGTATTCGCGCAACTGCTTGATGAGGTACTCGGGATGCTGCTGCGCCAGCTTGGGGTTGGCAGCGGTGGAGGAGTTGCCATCGGCCCCATGGCAGGCCACACACACGCCGCCGTAGAGTTCCGCACCCCTGCGCAAGTCGGGCTGGGCGGGCTGTGCCTGGACAGTGACGGACAGGGTGGCCAGCGCCAGAGCGCCGATGAGAGGGGCAAACAGTTTCATAGCGTGTTTGAAGTGCGTCGGGTTACGATGGGCTACCATGGGATGCGCGTCGCGAGGGTGGGTTTCCACCCCTGAGCACAGGCCCACACCACATCAACTCCCCGATTTTACAGCGCATCGCATGGCGGGCGTGATTTATGACTTCTGATGCCCCCCTGAAACCGTCGGCTCCGCGTCCCGACGCGGCACAAGTGAAGCTGGCGCACGGCTGGCTGCACACCGCCCGTTTTCTCACCACCGCCCCTCAACTGCAACACCTGCCTGCGCTGGACATGCCGGAAATTGCCTTCGTGGGGCGCTCGAATGCGGGCAAGTCCACCTGCATCAACACCATGACACAGCAAAAACGCCTGGCGTTTGCCTCCAAAACACCGGGGCGCACACAGAGCATCAACCTGTTCGCGCTGGGCAAGCAGGGAGCGGTGGACGCGGTGCTGGCCGACCTGCCCGGCTATGGCTACGCAGCCGTGCCGCGCGAAGCGAAACTGCGCTGGCAGCGGGTGATGGGCAACTACCTGCTGACGCGCCCCAACCTGCGCGGCGTGGTGTTGCTGTGTGACCCCCGCCACGGCCTGACCGAGCTGGACGATATCTTGCTGGAGGTGATACGCCCCCGTGTGGAGCAGGGCATGAAGTTCCTGCTGCTCCTGACCAAAGCCGACAAGCTGACCCGGGCCGAGGCGAACAAGGCGCTGTCCATTGCGCGACTGCAAGCTGCCGGTGGCGAGGTGAAACTCTTTTCGGCCCTGAAGAAGCAGGGTCTGGACGACGTAGCCCTGTGGCTGTGGGAACTGACGCGAGAGCACCAGCCAGTCCCGCCCATGGCCGAATTGGTACCCCCCACGGAGGGAGCCGGGCCAGACGCCGTCAACTGAAAGACGACTATGCCTGCCCTGCCCACTGGTATTGAAGAGTTCGAAGCCCGCCTCCCGCATGGCATCACGCTGAACTGCCGTGCCGCGGGGCCGGCCAGCGGCCCAGTCTTGCTTTTTCTGCATGGCTTTCCGGAGGCGGCATTTGTGTGGGACGACGTGCTGCGGTTCTTCTCCCTGGCCGAGCACGGTGGCTACCGCTGCGTGGCGCCGAACTTGCGCGGATTCGAGCGTTCCAGCAGCCCCGCCGATGTGGCGGCCTACCGGGCCAGGCACCTGATGCAGGACGTGCTGGCGCTGACAGAGCAGATCACTTCGGGCAGCCCGACCCCGGGAAAACTGACGGCGCTGGTGGCGCACGACTGGGGCGGTGCGGTAGCCTGGAACGTGGCAGCCACCGAGGCACACCGGATGCAACGGCTGGTCATCATCAACTCGCCGCATCCGGGCACCTTTCTCAGGGAACTGATGCATTCGCCCGCGCAACAGGCAGCGAGTGCCTACATGAACGCCCTGGCGCAGCCGGGTGCAGAAGTGCGTCTGGCCGCCAACGATTTCCAGAAAATGTGGGGATTTTTCTCCAGCGAATGGGCAGGCCCGATGCCAGAGACCTGGCTGACGCCAGAAGTGAAGCAACAGTACCGCGACGTGTGGAGCCTGGGCCTGACCGGCGGACTGAACTATTACCGCGCCTCACCGCTTCGCCCGCCCACCGAGGCCGACGCGGCCGTGCAGGCCGTGACGCTACCCCCGGAGCTGCTGCGGGTGGACTTGCCCACGCTGGTGATCTGGGGCGAACAAGACCGCGCCCTGCTGCCCAGCCTACTGAATGGTCTGGAGACTTATGTACCGCAGCTTCAGGTGGCGCGCCTGCCAGACGCCTCCCACTGGGTGATCCATGAGCAGCCAGACCGCGTGTGCGCCCTGATATCGGATTTTCTGGCTCAGTAAAAGGAAGCCTCTCCGGGCGGGCGGGTCTTGAAGCGTTTGTGCACCCAGTAATACTGTTCGGGGTGCTGGCGGACCATGTGCTCCAGTTGCTGGTTCATGAAATTCACATCGGCCTGCAAGTCCTTGGTGGGGTAACCGGCCCAGGCTGGCCAGATGCGTACCTCTACCCCGCCGGGGACGATGCGGGTGGTGACCGGTACCACGGCGGCGCGGCCCAGTTGCGCGAAGCGCGGCAACGAAGTGAGTGTGGCCGCCTGCACCCCGAAAAAAGGCGCAAACACCGAATCGCGCAGGCCGTGGTCCATGTCGGGCAGCAGGTACAGCGGCTTGCCGGCACGCAGGGCAGCCACCATGGGCTTGGCGCCGTCGCGCTTTTCCACGATGTGCGGATGGCCAAAGCGGCTGCGGCCCTGGGCCATCCAGCGGTCTACCTCGGGGTTGAGCTGCTCGGCGTAAATGCCGCAGAACTCCCGCTCCAGGTGAGCGGTGATGCCCGTCCAGCCGGCGTCCATGCCCACAAAGTGGGGGGCAAACAGCACGGCGGTGGGCAACGCTTTCAGGGCATCCACCTCGCCCACCAGCGTGATGCGCTGGCGCACCACGGCAGGGCGACCCTCCCAGAGCCAGCTGCGGTCGAGCCAGGCCTGGGCGAAGTACACAAAGTGGCGGCGTATGGCGGCCTGGGCCTGCGCCTGGGTCTGGTCGGGGAAACACAGGCGCCAGTTGGTGAGCGCTATGCGCCGCCGCCGGCCTGCGAGTGCGTGCAGCACCGTGCCCAGCAGCCAGCCCAGGGCACGCACCCAGGGCAAGGGCAAGCGGGCCAGCACGCGCATGAAACCCAGCCCCAGCACGCTGGGCCAGTGGCGGCGCGCTGCGGCGCTGGCGGGATTGGCAGGATCGGTCATGTCTGGGTCATGTCTGGCGCGGCGCCTTGTAGCGCGCATAGCCCCACAGATACTGCTGCGGACAACGGCGGATGACGGCCTCCATGGCCGCATTGACCTGCTCGGCGGCGCGCTGGGGTTCGGTGCTGAGCGGCCCACCCAGCAGGCGTTCCAGCGGTTCCACATGCACCAGAAAGCCACGGCCAGCGGGCAGGCGCTCGCCCCAGGCCACCAACAGGGAGACTTGCCCATCCTTGCCCACCTGCGCCAGCCGCGAAGACAGGGTCATGGTGTAGGCGGGTTGCCCGAAAAACGGCGCCCACACCCCCATGCCTGCGGGGGGCACCTGGTCGGGGAGCAGGCCCACGGCATCGCCGTGTTTGAGCGCCTGCATGAGCTGCTTCACACCCGCCAGCGTGGTGGGCGCGGCGCGCAGGCCCGGGCGTTGGCGCGCCTGCTCCAGCACGGGGCGCAGCGCGTCTTTGCGGGGCGGGCGGTACAGCACGGTCATGGGCCGCCCCTGGGGTGGCGCGCCAAAGCGCGCGGCGTAGGCCTGCGCAGTCACTTCAAAGCAGCCCATGTGCGGGGTGAGGAACAGCAAGCCCTGCCGGTGTTCCAGGGCCGCCTCGATATGGGCAGCGCCTTCCCAGCCCACCGGCACGGGCGGGCCGAACCACAGGCGTGGCAGTTCGGCCACCTGCTTGCCGGCCTCGCCCACCGAGGCCCAGCGCTCGGGGCCGGCAAGGCCCGCCAAGCGGGTGTGCTCGCGCCAGCGCCGCCGGTAGGCGGGCGATGCCAGCCAGGTGAGCCAGCCCAGCAGCCAGCCCAGCGCGTGCAGGGCAGACAGGGGCCAGCGGGCAAGCAGGCGCGACAGGGACAGGAGGGACATGGGGGCAGGCAAGAATCAGCTGGGTGGTGGCTGGGGAGACCAAAGCGTAGAGGCCTAGAAGCGCAGAAGCGCTGCAGTGCCGGTTGAGGAAATCTGGAGTCGTTTTACAATAAGGGCATCGCCGAGTTACTGAACAACTTGCGGGCGATTCAAAAATTCTGCTAAAGCGTTCGCCACAGCTCCGGCCCGGCGACCGCCCGGCATCCACTGGAGTTTATTCAAATGGCGAACGACTTTCTCTTCACGTCCGAATCGGTCTCTGAGGGCCACCCCGACAAGGTGGCCGACCAGGTATCGGACGCCATCCTGGACGCGATTTTCCAGCAGGACCCGCGCAGCCGCGTGGCCGCCGAGACGCTGTGCAACACCGGCCTGGTGGTGCTGGCGGGTGAAATCACCACCAACGCACACGTGGACTACATCCAGGTGGCGCGCGACACCATCCAGCGCATCGGCTACGACAACACCGAGTACGGCATCGACTACAAGGGCTGCGCCGTGCTGGTGGCTTACGACAAGCAGAGCAACGACATTGCCCAGGGCGTGGACCATGCGTCCGACGACCACCTGAACACCGGCGCTGGCGACCAGGGCCTGATGTTCGGCTACGCCTGCGACGAGACGCCCGACCTGATGCCCGCGCCCATCTACTACGCGCACCGGCTGGTGGAGCGCCAGGCGCAGCTGCGCAAGGACGGCCGCCTGCCCTTCCTGCGCCCGGACGCCAAGAGCCAGGTGACCATGCGCTATGTGGATGGCCGCCCGCACAGCATCGACACCGTGGTGCTGAGCACGCAGCACAGCCCGGACCAGAGCGAGACCGCCACGCGCATGAAGGCCAGCTTCACCGAAGCCATCATCGAAGAGATCATCAAGCCAGTGCTGCCCAAGGAATGGCTGCAGGACACCAAGTACCTGATCAACCCCACCGGCCGCTTTGTGATTGGCGGCCCGCAGGGCGACTGTGGCCTGACCGGCCGCAAGATCATTGTGGACACCTACGGCGGTGCCTGCCCGCACGGCGGTGGCGCTTTCAGCGGCAAAGACCCGACCAAGGTGGACCGCTCCGCCGCCTACGCCGCGCGCTACGTGGCCAAGAACGTGGTGGCCGCTGGCCTGGCCAAGCAGTGCCAGATCCAGGTGGCCTACGCCATTGGCGTGGCACGCCCCATGAACGTGACGGTGTACACCGAAGGCACCGGCGTGATTGCCGATGAGCGCATTGCCGAAATCGTCAACGAGGTGTTCGACCTGCGCCCGAAAGGCATCATCCAGATGCTGGACCTGCTGCGCCCCATCTACAGCAAGACGGCCGCCTACGGCCACTTTGGCCGCGACGAGCCGGAATTCACCTGGGAGAAGACCGACAAGGTGGCCGTGCTGCGCGACCTGGCCGGACTGAAGTAAGCCCGGGCTGCCTGGCCCCTGCGTTCAGGCAAACAGATCGGCGCCCCCTGCAGCCAGCAATTGCTGCAGAGAGGGCGCCGCGGCGTCTTTGGCGGCCAGTGTGGGCTGCCAGCCGGGCTGCAGGCCTGCGGGCGTGGGCCAGTGGATGCCCAGCGTGGCGTCGTTCCAGGCGAGGCCGCGTTCGTGAGCGGGGGCGTAGTAGTCGGTGGTCTTGTAGAGAAACTCGGCGTATGCGCTGAGCACCAGAAACCCGTGCGCAAAGCCGGGCGGCACCCACAACTGGCGCTGGTTGGCAGCGCTCAGATGTTCCCCCACCCAGCGCCCGAACGTGGGCGAGCTGCGGCGCAGGTCTACCGCCACATCGAACACTTCGCCGTGCACCACCCGCACCAGCTTGCCCTGCGGCTGCTGGATCTGGTAGTGCAGGCCGCGCAGCACACCCGCTGCCGAGCGGGAATGGTTGTCCTGCACGAACGACACATCCAGCCCGGTGGCGGCGCTGAAGGTGCGCTGGTTGAAGCTCTCGAAGAAGAAGCCGCGCTCGTCGCCGAAAACACGGGGCTCCAGCAGCAGCACATCGGGGATGGCGGTGGGGGTGACTTTCATGGGAATGGCGGGGCGGTTCAGCGGCGTTCGCTTAGCAAAGCCTGCAAGTACTGGCCGTAGCCGGTCTTGGCCAGCGGTGCGGCCAGGGCCTCCAGCTGGGCATCGCCAATGAAGCCTTTGCGCCAGGCAATTTCTTCCGGGCAGGCAATCTTCAGGCCCTGGCGGCGTTCCAGCGTGGCAATGAACTGGCCCGCATCGAGCAGGCTGTCGTGCGTGCCAGTGTCTAGCCAGGCGTAGCCGCGCTTCATCATCTGCACGCTCAACTGCCCGCGCTCCAGGTAGGTCTGGTTCACGCTGGTGATTTCCAGCTCGCCACGGGCGCTGGGCCGGGTGTGCTTGGCAATGTCCACCACCTGCTGGTCGTAGAAGTACAGGCCGGTGACGGCGTAGTTGCTGCGCGGCTGCCGGGGCTTTTCCTCGATGCTGAGCGCGCGGCCCTCGCCATCGAACTCCACCACGCCGTAGCGTTCCGGGTCGGTCACGTGGTAGGCGAACACGGTGGCGCCCTGGGTCTGCGCATCGGCCTCCTGCAGCAGGGGCTCGAAGTCGTGGCCGTGGAAGATGTTGTCGCCCAACACCAGCGCGCTCGGTGCGTGGCCGATGAAC
>Ga0075154_10000849_pt1 | contig 23734 bp, 21 predicted proteins | sample JI71714BDNA_FD_70965 | JGI IMG/M metagenome (GOLD analysis project Ga0075154, IMG submission 70965) | Wastewater effluent complex algal communities from Wisconsin, to seasonally profile nutrient transformation and Carbon sequestration -... | ecosystem: Engineered > WWTP > Effluent > Algae...
CATCGTCGTCGAGGAAATTCTGCGCCTTCAGCACAGCCGAACGCGCCATTTCCATTTCGCCATAAAGATGGGCAGCGCGGTGCTGCAGTGCCTGAAACTCGCCGATCACACGACCGAACTGTTTGCGCTGCTTGAGATAGTCAAAGGTCAGGTCCATCGCCCCGGTGCCGACGCCGACCATTTCAGCAGCAGAACCGGTGCGTCCGGCGTTCAGCATTTTGGAAAGCACGGCCCAGCCGCCATTAACATCACCAATCACCGCATCGGCGGTCACTTCGACGCCGTTCAGGTCGAGACGGGCGGCCATCGCTGAGTCGACGGTGCGTGCAGCTTCCATCGACAGGCCTGCTGCATCCTTGTCGACCGCGAACAGAGTTAAGCCGTCGGTTTCGCCAGCGGCACCCGCTGTGCGCGCAGCGACAATCAGCATGTCGGCAGAACTGCCTTGGACGACAAACTGCTTGCTACCGCTCAACTTGAAGCCATTGCCGCTGCGTTCGGCCTTGAGCGCGATCTTTTCGGGATGGTGCTTCTTGCCTTCCTCCAAGGCGATACCGATCACGGTTTCGCCTGCGAGGATTCCCGGGAACCAACGGTCGCGCATCGCCTTGTCGGCGGCCTTCAGCGCCTCGACTGCGACCACCGATGTTGAAAGGAAAGGTGAGGGGGATAGGTTTCGACCAATTTCCTCAAGCACGATCCCCGCTTCGATATGGCCCATGCCTAGGCCACCATCGGCTTCGGGAATCAGGATGCCAGTAAAGCCCATTTCGGCAAATTGCTTCCACAGATCGTGACTGAAACCGTCCTTGCAATCCATATCCCGATATTTGCGCAGATGCGCGACGGGGGCTTCGCTCTTCATAAAGTCGTGCGCGCTGTCGCGCAACATCGACTGGTCTTCATTATAGGTCATGGCCATTGGTCAGGCTCCCGGCATGTCGAGTATGCGTTTGGCGACGACGTTGAGCATGACTTCGCTCGTGCCGCCTTCGATCGAATTGGCTTTGGTGCGCAGCCAGTCACGGGCGCGCTTGCCCTCGTTCGACCGTTTGCTTTCCCATTCGAGATAGTCTGACCCGCCAGCGGCCATAACCAGTTCGTGACGCTTCTTGTTCAGTTCGGTGCCGATATATTTCATCAGATTGGAATAGGCCGGGTGCGCCTTGCCCGTTTTCCATTCATCCATGAAGCGTTCGCTGTGCGCACGGAAGGCAAGGCTTTCGACGTCGAACATCGCCAGTTGTGCGCGCAAAATGGGTTCATCACCCAGCGCATCCTTGAAGCCGCCACCGAGTGAGGCAGTGCCGCCATCGCCGCCCATGCCGGAGATCATCTCGCGCTCATGGCCAAGCAGATATTTGGCGACATCCCAACCCCGGTTGAGCTCACCGACAATCTGGTGCTTGGGAACAACGACATTGTCAAAGAATGTCTCGCAGAACGGGCTGTTGCCACTGATCAGCTTGATCGGCTTGGTGGTGACGCCCGGTGTGGTCATGTCAAACAGCAGGAAGCTGATGCCCTGATATTTATTCTCTTTGTCGGTGCGGACGAGGCAGAAGATCCAGTCGGCCTTGTCGGCATAGCTGGTCCAGATTTTCTGACCGTTGACAACCCAATGGTCGCCCTTGTCCTGGCCAAAGGTCTGCAGTGACACGAGGTCTGATCCCGAACCCGGTTCCGAATAGCCCTGGCACCAGCGGATTTCGCCGCGCGCGATCTGCGGCAGATAATGGCGCTTCTGCTCTTCGCTGCCGAATTTGAGCAAAGCCGGCCCCAACATCCAGATGCCAAAGCTGTTGAGTGGAGAACGTGCACTGGCGCGGGCCATTTCCTGACGGAAGATTTTGGTCTCAGCGGGCGACAGGCCTGCGCCGCCACACTCTTTGGGCCAATCGGGAACAGTCAGTCCGGCTTCGGCGCAACGCTCCAACCATGCTTTCTGCGCGTCGGACTGAAAAACGAAATTGCGCCCGCCCCAGCAGACATCATCATCGCCGCGCGCCGGTGTGCGCATTTCCGCAGGGCAGTTCGCTTCGATCCAGGCCCGGATTTCGGTCCGGAAAGACTCAAGGTCGCTCATCAGGAATCTCCTCAAAAGATGCGAATCACTATGTCGCATTGATCGCTTTACGCAAGCGTCAACTGGTGAGCCGTGCATTCCGTAAGGGCATTTTAGAACGCGTTGACCGCAGCCTTTACAAGCTACAGGATGCAGCCATCCCAGCGGGCAGGAGAGACCAATGAGATTCGCAAATCGCGACGCGATCCGGTTGCCCAACAGGGTGCTGGCTGAATGAAACAGGACCAGCATCTTCCGCTTCGTCTGAAGGTTTTTCACGGCTTCGGTTCGATCGCCTATGGCGTCAAGGATAACGGGTTCTCGACCTTCCTGTTGCTTTTCTACAATCAGGTTTTGGGGATGGACGCGGGGCTGGTGTCGGCGGCTTTGATGCTTGCGCTGTTCATCGATGCCTTTGCCGATCCGATTATTGGCTATCTCAGCGACCGCACCTACACGCGATTCGGCAGGCGACTGCCATGGCTATATGCCGCACCAATTCCGCTGGCGCTGGCCTGGATCGCGATGTGGTCGCCACCCGAAGGGATGGGCGGTTATATTTTCCTGTATCTGGTTGTGATCGCCATTCTGGTGCGGACCTTGCTTTCCTGTTGCGAGGTGCCTTCGGTCGCGCTCGTACCGGAATTGACGCAGGATTATGACGAACGCACTCTGCTCATGCGTTTCCGTTATCTGTTTGGCTGGGCAGGCGGCTTGCTTATGTTGTTCCTCGCCTTTGGCGTGTTTCTTGTGCCCGACGAAGGGCATGCGGTCGGGCAGCTCAATCCCGAAGGCTATTGGGCCTATGGTCTGACTGGCGGTGCTTTGATCGCGGTTGCCGTGCTGTTTTCAGCGGCAATGCAGCATAAACGCGTTGCCCGCTGGCCCGACAAGAAGCCCGATATTGTGACACCCAGAGAGGCATTGCATGAAATTCGCGAATCCTTCCGCAACCGCGCCTTCCTGATCCTGATGGGGGCGGCAGCGACTGCGTTGGTCGCGCAAGGCGTGATCTTTTCGCTCTCCAATTATTTCTACCTCTATGTCTGGAAGTTCTCGCAGACCGCATTCAACATCTATCCCTTGCTGCTGTTCGCCAGCGTGATCGGCGCTTTCCTGCTGGTCGGGCCGGTAACCAAACGTTTTGAAAAGCCGCGTTCGGCGTCAGCCTGTATGGTTTTCAGCGCGGTGGTGCTGATCACGCCCTTCATTCTTCGCCTCGCCGGATTTTGGCCGGAGGTGGGCACGACAGTGTCGACCGGGTTGTTCTTCGTTTTCATGTTCATCGCCAATGTCGCAAGCGTGATCGTGATGATCACCGGATCGTCAATGATCGCCGATGTGGTCGAGGATTCCGAAGTACAAACCGGTAGGCGTTCCGAAGGGCTTTTCTACGCAGGCTATTTCTTCGCCCAGAAATGCGCGACCGGGCTGGGGTTGTTTATTTCAGGACTGATCATCAGCTGGGCTGGCCTGTCGGAGAAAACCAATCCGGCAGATGTGTTGCCACAGGTCGTCGATCGGCTGACCGAGGCCTATATCGTTATCGCTTTGCTGCTGGCCTTGGTTGCCACTGCCTTTTTCCGCCGCTTTCCGATTGGTCGCGATGACCATGCGCGGCGGATTGGCACGCTGGCGGCGGAAAGCGGAAAAACATCATGATCAGGACTCGCAATTGGCGGCCTGCTCTGGCAATTTAACCGAACGATTAAAGAGGAAAGCGAATCATGGACTTCACCCTGACCGAACGCCAAGCCTATTGGCGCGACCGTATCAAAAACCATATCGACACCCATCTGCGTCCGCGCGTGGCCGACTATAAGAAGGAAGATGCGAGCGGTGATCGGTGGAAGGTGCTGCAAGTTGTCGAGGAAGAAAAGGTCAAGGCCAAGGCTGCCGGTCTTTGGAACCTGTTCATGCCGCCGCAGGGTGCCAACCCGCATCTTGATACCACGGTTGAATTTGACGGCCCGCAGCTGACCAATATGGAATATGCGCTGTGCGCAGAGGAAATGGGCCGGATTGGTTTCGCCTCTGAAGTGTTCAACTGTTCGGCACCCGACACTGGCAATATGGAAGTGTTCAATCGCTACGGCACTGCCGAGCAGAAGAAGCAGTGGCTGATCCCGCTGATGAACGGCGAAATCCGGTCTGCCTTCCTGATGACCGAGCCTGCAGTCGCTTCGTCCGACGCCACCAATATCCAGACGCATATGCGCCGCGAAGGCGACGAATATGTCATCAACGGCCGCAAATGGTGGTCGTCGGGTCTGGGAGATCCGCGCTGCAAAGTCGCAATCGTGATGGGCAAGACCGACACCGAGGCGCAAAAGCATCAGCAGCAGTCGCAGATCATTGTGCCAATGGACGCACCGGGCGTGAACATCATCCGTCACCTGCCGGTCTTTGGCTATGACGATGCACCGCATGGCCATATGGAAGTCGAGCTGAAGGACGTCCGCGTTCCGGTGGACAATGTCCTGCTCGGCGAAGGGCGCGGGTTCGAGATTGCGCAGGGTCGCCTTGGACCGGGTCGTATCCACCATTGCATGCGCACCATCGGTACCGCTGAGGAAGCACTGGAAAAAATGTGCCGCCGCCTCACCACACGCGTCGCTTTTGGCAAGACCATTGCCGAGCACAGCGTCTGGCACGAACGCATTGCCCGCGCGCGCATTGATATCGAAATGACCCGTCTGCTTTGCCTGAAGGCCGCGCATATGATGGACACAGTCGGCAACAAGGCTGCCGCGAATGAAATCGCGATGATCAAGGTTCAGGCGCCGAATATGGCGCTGAAGATCATCGACGACGCCATTCAGGCGCATGGCGGTGGCGGTGTGTCTGAAGATTTCGGGCTGGCGAATGCCTGGGCGCATCAGCGCACCTTGCGGCTCGCCGACGGTCCCGATGAAGTCCACAACCGCGCAATCGCGCGCATGGAGCTGGGCAAATATGGTGGCACGCGCGGTGGCGTTGAGCTGTCGAGCGGCCAGTTGGCGGTGACACGCTGATGAAAGCTGCCGTCCTGATCGAGCCGGGCAAGCCGCTCGAAATTGAAAATCTGTCGATTTCAAAACCGCAGGCGCATGAAGTGCTGATCCGCACGGCGGCCTGCGGGCTTTGCCATTCGGATTTGCATTTCATCGAAGGCACCTATCCGCATCCGCTTCCGGCGGTTCCAGGGCATGAGGCTGCGGGTATTGTCGAAGCGGTCGGCAGCGAAGTGACCACGGTCAAGGTCGGCGACGCCGTGATCACCTGCCTTTCGGCATTCTGCGGGCATTGCGAATTTTGCGTCACCGGACGCATGTCGCTCTGCCTTGGCGGCGACACACGGCGCAAGGCAGGCAGCGAACCGCGTTTGTCGCGCGGCGATGGTTCGGCAGTCAACCAGATGCTCAACCTGTCGGCCTATGCCGAACAGATGCTGGTGCACGAACATGCCTGCGTGCGGATCGATCCGGAAATGCCACTAGACCGAGCTTCGGTCATCGGCTGCGCTGTGACCACCGGTGCGGGTACGATCTTCAATGCCTGCAATGTCACCCCGGGCGAAACCGTGGCGGTCATCGGCTGCGGCGGCGTCGGGCTGGCGACGATCAATGCGGCGAAGATTGCCGGGGCAGGGCGGATCATTGCTGCTGACCCGATTCCCGAAAAGCGCGAACTGGCAAGGAAGCTTGGCGCGACCGACGTGGTCGATGCGCTTGCCAATGATGCTGCCGCTCAGATTGTCGAACTCAGCAAGGGCGGAGTCGATCATGCAATTGAGGCCGTCGGACGTCCGGCATCGGCGCAACTGGCGGTCAGCTCACTGCGTCGGGGTGGCACCGCGACCATCCTTGGCATGATGCCGCTGGGCGAGAAAGTCGGACTGGCGGCTATGGATCTGCTGTCGGGCAAGAAACTGCAAGGCGCGATCATGGGCGGCAACCGCTTCCCGGTCGATATCCCGCGGCTGGTCGATTTCTATCTGCGCGGCCAGCTCGATCTCGACAGCATCATTGCTGAGCGCATTCCGCTCGAGCAGATCAACGATGGCTTCGAAAAAATGAAAAGGGGCGATAGCGCACGCAGCGTGATCGTGTTCGATCAATGAGCGAAGCCATGAGCGCTGAAGAGGCTTTTGTCGGCACGGTCGAGCCCGAAGGCGCGGACCGGCTCGACGAAGGCAAGCTGACCGAATGGATGCAGGCCAATGTCGAGGGCTTCACAGGCCCGTTGCACCTGACAAAATTCAAGGGCGGTCAGTCGAATCCGACTTACAAGATCGAGGCGGCATCGGGCAATTATGTGCTGCGGCGCAAGCCCTTTGGTCCGTTGCTGCCCAGCGCGCATGCGGTTGACCGCGAGTATAAGGTGCAGGCTGGCCTGCACACCACCGGCTTCCCTGTCGCCCGCCAATATGGGCTTTGCACCGACGATTCGGTGGTTGGCAGCTGGTTCTATGTCATGGGCATGGTCGATGGCCGCACGATCTGGAACGGCGCGATGCCCGGCTGCGATCCGGTGGAGCGGCGCGCGGTCTATTTCGAAATGATCGACGTGCTCGCGCGCCTGCACAACACCGATGTCGAAGCCGCAGGCCTTTCAGATTTCGGCAAACCCGGCAATTATTTCGGACGGCAGGTCGATCGCTGGACCAAGCAATATCGCTTGTCCGAGACCGAAGTCATGCCCGAAATGGAGCGGCTGATCGAATGGCTGCCGCTGACTTTGCCAGAGCAAACCCGGACCAGTGTGGTGCATGGCGACTTCCGCATCGACAACGCCATTTTTGACCGTAACAGCGCCAAATGTCTTGCTGTGCTTGACTGGGAGCTATCGACGCTGGGCGATCCGCTCGCCGATTTCTCTTATGTAGCCATGGCATGGGTAACCGAAAATGGCGGGCGCTCTGGCGTCATGGATTTGGACCGCAAGGCGCTGGGCATTCCCGAACTGGAAGAAGTGGTCCAACGCTATTGCGCCGCAACCGGACGCGACAGCGTGCCTGACATGAACTGGTATTTCGCCTATAATTTCTTCCGCCTCGCCGGGATTATTCAAGGTATCAAAAAGCGTGTGATCGACGGCACTGCCTCCAGCGCGCATGCGAAGGAAATGTCCGAACGGGTGAAGCCACTTGCTGAAAAGGCAATGGAATTTGCCGTGAAGGCGGGGGCCTGATACTTCAGGAGGACATATGTCTCTATTCGACATGACCGGACAGGTCGCGATCATTACCGGCAGCTCGCGCGGCATTGGCAAGGCCATCGCCGAGGAAATGGCGATCCAAGGTGCCAAGGTGGTGATTTCCAGCCGCAAGCAGGATGTTTGCGATGCGGTAGCGGCGGAAATCAACACGCGGCATGGCGCGGGTACGGCCATCGCCATTGCCGCGAACATTTCTTCAAAGGAATCGCTGCAGGCGCTGGTGGACGAAACGCGCAAGGTGTTCGGCAAAATTACCACGCTGGTCTGCAACGCCGCATCCAACCCCTATTATGGCCCAGGGCTGGGGATTACCGACGAGCAGTTCCGCAAGATTTTGGACAATAATATTCTGTCGAACCACTGGCTGGTGAGCATGGTTGCACCGGAAATGCTCGAGCGGGGTGAAGGCTCCATCACTATCATTTCATCCATTGGTGGGTTGAAAGGATCGCCAATCATTGGTGCTTATGGCATTTCAAAGGCCGCCGATATGCAGATGGCTCGGAATTTTGCGACCGAATTCGGATCGAGGGGCGTGCGTGTTAACTGCGTAGCCCCGGGTCTGATCCGTACCGATATGGCACGGGCTCTTTGGGAAGAGCCGGAGACTTTGAAAAAATCAACCGCCGCCGCTGCACTGAAAAGGATCGGTGAGCCACCTGAGATTGCTGGCGCCGTGGTGTTCCTTGCTAGCCGCGCGGGGGCGTTCACGACTGGCCAGACTATCGTGTGCGATGGCGGTGCAACAATTACGGGAGGCGCATAATGAACGCATTGAAAGGCAAAGTCGCAATCATAACCGGCGCCGGGTCAGGCATCGGTCGAGCGTCAGCAATCCGGTTCGCGGCAGAAGGCGCAAAGCTGGTGATCGGCGACAAGAGCGATGCAGTGCATGAGACCGCAAAATTGATCGGCGAGGGCGTGACCGCGCTACAGATTGATGCAGGGGTTGAGGCCGATGTCGCAAAGCTCGTCGCGGCGGCACTTTCAACCTATGGCGGTCTCGACATCGCTTTCGCAAATGCCGGGATCATCGGCGACATGGGTGGCATTTTTGACATTGATCCAGCCGCCTGGGCAGAGACGCTGCGGGTCAACCTGATTGGACCAGCATTGATGGTCAAACATGCGGGCAAGGCAATGGTTGATCAGGGGCGTGGCGGTGCGATTGTTTTGACGGCCAGCGTTGCGGGCTTGAATTCAGGGGCGGGCCCAGCGGCCTATTCCGCGTCGAAGGCTGGGGTGATCAATCTCGCCAAAACGGCGGCGCAGCAATTCACGTCTGCCGGGGTGCGCGTTAACGCGATTTGCCCCGGACTCACCGAAACCGGGATGACCAAACCGACATTTGATTACGCCCGCGAAAAGGATGTGATGCACAAGGTCGGGCAACTCAATCCGCTGAAGCGCGCCGGACAGCCGGAGGAGCTGGCCAATGTCGCGTTGTTCCTTGCCAGCGATCAGGCAAGCTACGTTAACGGGCAAGCGATTGCGGTTGACGGCGGCCTTACCAGTTCACATCCGGTCACACGACAACTTTTGGGACAGACATCACACTGACATGCTGACACTTTCAAACCCCGCAGAACTAGGCTTTCTCCCCGACCGGCTGGAGCGCATCAACACATATGTCCAGTCGAAATATCTCGACACCGGCTTGCTGCCTTGCGCAGCAGTATTGGTGGGGCGCGGCGATGATGTTGCGCATCTTTGGTCGAGCGGAGTGGAGAGCGACGCGATTTTCCGTATTGCCTCGATGACCAAACCGATCACTTCGATCGCGATCATGCAACTGGTTGAGCAGGGACGCATCGCGCTCTCTGATCCGGTTGCCAAATATATCCCGGAATTTGCCGATCTCGGCGTTTTTGTCGCAGGCGGCGGTGCGATTCCGTTTGTCACCCGCCCACCATCGGCGCCGATGCGCGTCGTTGACCTGATGCGGCATACCTCAGGGCTGACCTACAGCTTTCAGGAACGGACACCGGTCGATGCCGCCTATCGTAAAAGCGGGCTGGAAAACTGGCAAACGATGGACGACGATACGTTCATCGCCGAATTGGCGGCGCTGCCGTTGCAATTTGATCCGGGTACAAGCTGGAACTATTCAGTCTCGACTGATGTCTTGGGCGTCATTGTCGCGCGTGTTTCCGGGCAGTCGCTGGGTGACTATTTCCAGCAGCATATTTTCGCACCACTTGGCATGGTGGATACCTATTTCAACGTTCCTGCGGACAAAGCCGACCGCATCCCCGATTGCTACACCTTTGATCCAGTGAACAAGAAAAAGCTCATCGATCCGAGCGGCCCCAAAGGCGCTTGGGTAGGGCGGCACAAGTTCGAATCGGGCGGTGGCGGATTGGCCTCGACCATTGCCGACTATCACCGTTTCTGCCGTATGTTACTCAACGGCGGCGCGCTTGACGGTCAGCAGATCATCAGTCCGAAGACCCTCGAACTGATGGTGGCCAACCATTTGCCGGGCGGCGGCGACTTGACCCAGCATTCGAAATCGCTGTTCAGCGAGGCCGAGATGGCAGGGATCGGCTTCGGCCTTGGTTTTGGCTGCAATATCGACCCTGCCGCGACACTGGTTCCGGGGTCGAAGGGCGAATATTTCTGGGGTGGCATGTTCTCGACCGCCTTCTTTGTCGATCCGGTCGAGGATCTGATCATGATCTTCATGACTCAGTTGAGCCCCTCTTCGCTTTACCCCGTCCGTCGTGAATTGCGGACGCTTATCTATTCGGCGCTTGCCGCCTGACCCTAAATTGGAGGTTTGAAATGCAATCGGTAACCACGCGCAAAGACGGCGAAATCCTGATCGTCACGGTAGATAATCCGCCGGTCAATGTGCTCAGCTGGCATGTGCGCAACGGGCTGTCCGATGGTATCAAGGAAGCGCTCGCCGATGACAGTGTGAAGGCGGCAGTGCTGATCTGTGCGGGTCAGACATTCATTGCCGGAGCCGACATCACCGAATTCCAGCGGTCGGATCTGCCCGAGAGCGTCAACTTTCTTGAGGTGCTGACGGCCTTTGAAGGTTCCACCAAGCCATTGGTTGCCGCGATCCACGGCACCGCGCTAGGCGGTGGTCTCGAAACAGCATTGTGCTGTCATTACCGAATCGCGGTTCCTTCGGCAAAGCTGGGTCTGCCCGAAGTGAAACTCGGCCTGCTGCCTGGCGGTGGCGGTACGCAACGGCTTCCGCGTGTCGTCGGTGTTGAACAGGCAGCGGTAATGGTATCGTTGGGTGAGCCGATTTCGGCGCAAAAGGCGCTTGAAAGTGGATTGGTCGATGCGCTCGCTGGTGAAACGAGCCTTGAAGCCGATGCCATTGCGCTGGCCCGCGCTTGCATCGCCAAGGGGCCGCGCCCCACGCGCGACCTACCGGTCAACGGTGACCTTGCCGTTATCGAAAAACTGAAGGCAGACAACGCCCGTAAGTGGAAGGGCTTTGACGCGCCCTATGCCAATCTGCGCTGCATTGAGGCGGCAGCTGCCAATACCAATATCGACGATGGCCTGAAGATCGAGCGCGAGGAATTTGGCAAGCTGATGATGGGCAGCCAGTCCGCCGCACAGCGCCACATCTTCTTTGCCGAACGGCAAGCGGCCAAGATTGATGGCCTGCCCAAAGACACAAAACTGCGCGACGTCACAAAGGTCGGCGTGATCGGCGCTGGCACGATGGGCGGGGGGATCAGCATGAACTTCCTGCAAAAAGGCATAGCTGTCACCATTGTCGAAATGGCACAGGAAAATCTCGACCGTGGCGTCGGTGTGATCCGCAAAAATTACGAAGCGAGCGCTGCCAAGGGCCGTTACAGTAGCGAGCAGGTTGAAGGCATGATGGGGCTGCTCACGCCTACGCTCAGCCTTGATGATCTCGCCGATTGCGATCTGGTGATTGAGGCGGTCTATGAGAGCATGGACGTCAAGAAGGACGTTTTTGGTAAGCTTGATGCGATCTGCAAGCCCGGCGCGATTCTTGCCTCGAACACCAGCTATTTGAACGTAAACGAGATCGCATCGGCAACCAAGCGTCCGCAGGACGTGCTCGGCATGCACTTCTTCTCGCCCGCCAATGTCATGAAGCTGCTTGAGGTCGTGCGCGGCGAAAAGACCGCCGATGATGTGCTGGCGACAGCGATGGCGATTGGCAAAAAGATCGGCAAGGTCGCGGTTGTCGCGGGCGTGTGCGACGGCTTTATCGGCAACCGGATGCTGTCGAAACGCCAGCAACCGGCGAACGAACTGTTGATGGAAGGTGCAACGCCGCAGCAAATCGATACTGTCTTTACCGAATTCGGCTTCCCGATGGGGCCGTTCCAGATGGCCGATCTGGCAGGCATGGATATCGGCTGGCACCGCGACACGTCGAAAGAACCGACCAATGTGCGTGAAGCAATGTGCCTTGCCGGTCGTTTCGGCCAGAAAAACGGCAAGGGCTTTTACGACTATGACGAGAAGCGCAACCGCACGCCGTCACCCGAAGCCCTCGCCATCATCGAAGATTTTCGTTCGAAATCGAACCGCGCCAAACGCGAAATCAGCGATCAGGAAATCGTCGAACGCTGCCTCTATCCGATGGTCAATGAAGGCTATCTGATCCTGGAAGAAGACATGGCGCAGCGCGCCTCCGACATCGATGTGGTCTGGGTCTATGGCTATGGCTGGCCGGTCTATCGTGGCGGCCCAATGTTCTGGGGCGATCTGGAAGGCCCGGCAAAGATTGTCGAAGCACTGGAACGGCATGGGGTGACGGTGGCTGATAGCCTGAAGGCGAAAGCCAACTGAGATTTTAGAAAGTACCGTAGTGCTGAGCTTGTCGAAGCACGCGTCAAGGTGCGGCTCTGTGCTTAGAGGCGCCCTTCGACAGGCTCAGGGCTACGGTATTTTCTCAGCGCGGCATTCTGTGCAATAATTCTGCCTTCGGTGAGTTGAGCCTCACCGGCGGTAGCCCGAAGCTGAACAACGGTTCATCTTGCGACTCCGGCAGACCGCCGACTGGATGTTGTGGTGCGCGCCCGCATTTGCCAGTGACACTACCAGATATAGGGTCTCTGGGGTCGCAATCCATGTTCCGTCGTTTTCTTGCAGCTGTTGCTGCACTTTCCATGCTTATCCCGGCGCAGGCGATGGCGCTGCAATGCGTGCCTTTCGCGCGTCAGGTATCGGGGATTGCTATTCACGGTAACGCAGGCACATGGTGGGGTCAGGCAGCCGGACGATTTGAGCGTGGCCAGCAGCCGAAGGTTGGCGCGGTCATGGCGTTTAAACCAACCAAGTCGATGCCGATCGGCCATGTTGGTATGGTCAGCAAAATCGTGTCGGATCGCGAAGTGCTGATCGACCATGCCAATTGGTCGCTGATCAATGGCCGTCGTGGGCAGATCGAACGCGGTGCCCGCGTGCTTGACGTTTCCGCAAAGGGTGACTGGAGCCAGGTTCGCGTTTGGTATGCGCCGCTCAAGGGCCTCGGCACTTCGACCTATCCGCTTTACGGCTTCATCTACAAGGATGGTGCAAGCAAAGCCTAAAGCGGTTTTTCCGGCTCGCCCAATGCCGACCGGCCCCAGATGATCAGGAACAGCAACCCTGCACCCATCAGGATGAACGAGGCGGGTTCCCACAGGTTGAACAACGCGACGCCGATTGCGGGTGCGACAATATAGGCCGCGCCGTTGATCGACGCGATCTTTCCTGCAACATCGCCTTGCTCATGGCGTCTGACGGCCAAAGACGCGCCGGTGGTAAAGCCGGGCCGAAACAGGCCAAAACCCAGCGACGCGAGCGCAAAACCCAGCGTTATCCCATAAAAGTCATGGCTAGCCCCGGTCGTGGCAATACCGATCAATGCCAGCAGGGATCCCCACAGCACCGAATTGCGCGGCGAGATCGAAAGGATGGGGATCAACCCCCATTGCGCGAGCAAGGTGGCCATAGCGCCCACAAACATCACCGATCCGGTGGCTTCGACCGCTTCTCTGGGAAGGCCATGGAGGTCCAGCCTGTCGCGGATCAGGAAGCCGACCACCCCCAGCATGATCGCTTGTGCATGGCCGCCTAGCAGCCCGGCAATCAGCCAGCTACGCAGTCGATCCTCGAACCAGTTCAGACGCACTTCTTCGCGCGGTAGGGCATTGTCTTCTTCTTCTTCGGCAACCGGCTGATTGACCGACGCAGCGGAAGGATAAGAGGTGACGATCCCGCGAGCTTCGAAACGCGGGGTATCATTGGGCAGCCGCGTCTTGAGCGCAATCAGCACTGCGATGCCAAATAAGGCAAAGACTACCAAGGGCCCCGCCAGACCAAAAGGTGGGAAGATAAGGAAGTGCGCCAATGCCGGGCCGATCACCGTGCCAAGACCAAAAGAGGATGCGAGCAAGGACAGCGCCTTGGCGCGCTCTTCGCGTTCGGTCCGCGCGGCGATATAGGCCTGCACGGCGGGCGGTGCAGCCGAGCCGAAACCGCCATAAAGGCTGCGGAACAGCGCGAAGCCGATAAAGGTCAGCGCCGGGCCGATATAACCGTTGAGGCCCAGCCACAACATCAGGCCGCACATCCCCATCGACGAAACAAAGCCGATAACGCCAAGGGACATCAGCGCCTTGCGCCCGCGTTTATCGGAAAGCCGCGCCCAGCGCGGGGCCATGAGCACCCATAGCAATGCCGACCAGCTGAAGGCGAGGCTGACCCAGACATCGGCGATATCGAGTTCACTGGCGATCGCGGGCAGCGCCGATTGCATTGCGGTGTTGCCCGCAGCCGATACCAGCATGACGAGAAAAAGGATCGCGACCCGATCGGACGGGATAGCACGCACAGCGCTCATTCCGGTTTCGTCCAATCATAGCTGCGGCCGATTGTCGCAACATGCAGATCATACCAGCTATACCACCGGTCGCGACCAGCTTCACGGATTGCGGCATGTTCCGCATTGTCGCGCCATGCCTTGGCCGCGGCTTCGTCCGCCCAATAGCTGACCGTTATACCCAAACCATCCGCACCGCGCGTCGAATCGATTCCGACATAACCTGGCTGTTGCTGCGCAAGTTCGCCCATTGCTTCGGCGGCTTGATTATAGCCGGTATCGTCGACATTGGTGCGCGTGGATACAAAGATCACGGCTACGGTTCCGGCAGAATATTGGGTCATGCTGGTGTCATAAGGCGCAGACAGGCGCGGGGGCAACCCCGGCAAATCGGCATTTGGTCGAAAATTTTGCTTAACCGGGTTGCATCGCCTGCCCGCATTTGCGAGGGCAGGGCTTCCGGATCAACAATATCGGGTTCCTTCATGTCCGACAATATAATTGCCCTGACATCGCTGTTCGATCGTGTGAAGCACAAGGTTCAGCGGTTCTTCGGGCCTTGGGGTGTGTTCTTCAAAGGGTTTTTGAAGCATCCGGTGATGGTGGGATCGATTATTCCGTCATCGTCGCGCACCGTGCAAAAAATGCTCGGTCCGGTGAAGTGGGACGAATGCAAGCTCTTCGTCGAATATGGCCCCGGCGTTGGCACATTCTGTCAGCCGGTGCTCGACAAGATGCGCAAAGATGCGACTCTGCTGGTGATCGACACCAACCCCGACTTCATTGAATTCTTGCGAAAGCATTTCCGCGACAGCCGCTTCATCGCGGTGCACGGCTCGGCCGCCGACGTGAATGAAATCATCCGCGAATTCGGCTTCGACCATGCCGACTATGTGCTGTCCGGCCTGCCATTTTCGACACTTCCTGGCGATCTGGGACCAAAAATTGCGTCGGAAACGGCGAAGGCCATCCGCACCGGCGGTGCATTTCTGGTCTATCAATTCCGCGCCCGCGCGCGCGATTTCATGGAACCGCATTTTCATCGGATCGACAATGGTTTTGAACCTTGGAACATCCTGCCGTGCCACCTGTTCTGGGGCTGGAAATCCTGAATTCAGGGCTTAGCCTTTTAACCGACGCTGCTTCAATTGTTCCGCGAGTCGCAATTTGATGCGACGACCGATATTATAGTCGACACTGTTCACTAGCAGATAGGCGAGCGACCAGCGCAGTCTTGAAATCCAGTTGATCCGTGCGCTGTGGCTTTCGGCGGTTTGCACTTCGCTCTCTGCCTCCATAGTATCGATCAGGCCGCGCAAATAATGCGCGAGTATTGCATCTTCGATCCGCAGCATGATCTCCTTGTTGATGAACAGGCTGCGCACATCGAGATTGGCCGAACCGATATAACAGGCATTGTCTATGACCAGCAATTTGGTGTGCAAAAGCCTTGGCTGATATTCGGCAATACGGACGTCACGTTTGAGCAGATAGCCATAGAGGATGCGCGCGGCACCGATGGTAGCACCATTGTCGGTGCGGCCGGCGAGGATCAACCGCGCTACCTTGCCAGCTCTCCCCACGCGCGCGATCCTGCGCAATATCGATTGGGTAGGCGAGAAATAGGCAGCAGCGATATTGATCGACTGTGCAGTCTGCAAGTCTCGCTTCAGAGCAAGCCCCCAAGGCGAAAGATGTGTCGTCGGGCCACCGACCAGCCAGCGCAGCTGGCCACTGCCCGGCTTCCACCGCAGGATCAACCGCCGAAGGTCTGATAATCGCATTCCGCCATCCTCGGACAGTTCGAACAATTCCCTTGCATAGGCTGCAATCCGCGCCGCCTCGGGACCGGACAGGACAATGCCGAGATCCTCCCAGCTCTGATCACCGCGCCGCCCAAAATACTGGTCGGTGATGTTAAATCCACCAACTAGCGCGTGCTGGTCATCGATCACCAGCAGTTTCTGATGGTTGCGGATCAGATAGGATAGTCGCCAGCGTGAACTGAAATAGCAATAACGCCCTCCGGCCTGCGCTACCGGGCGGAAAAAACTGTCGGGGACATCCGAACAGCCAAAGCTGTCGATCAACAGTTCGACCGCAACCCCACGCTCGGCGGCTCGCACCAATGCATTGCGTACTTCGGTTCCGCTGGTATCTGCGTGAAACATATAAATGCTCAGCGACAGCGATTGCGTTGCTGCATCGATCAGTATCAACACCGCTTGCAACCGGTCGTCGGGATCGTGCAACAGGTGCAGCCTGTGGTCGCCGACGTTAAAACGCTTTCCCGGCAATGCGGGTATAGAAGCGGCGCGAACCATATTGGGGAGATAGGCGTGCGCGGCGCTGGGTGCAACCACGCCCGAATGCGCGCTTCGCATTGACATTTGACGCGTCCGACCCTAGATGCGGCCGACTTCCAGACATTTTATTGATTCAGGAGCCGACATGGCGCGCGTTACCGTTGAAGATTGCATCGACAAGATCTCGAACCGATTCGATCTCGTATTGCTGGCTGCCGAGCGCGCCCGCGAGATTTCGGGTGGTGCAGAGCTGACCATTGACCGCGATCGTGATAAAAATCCTGTTGTCGCGCTGCGTGAAATCGCAGAGGAAACCGTGCGTCCCGACCATCTTCAGGAAGGCCTGGTTCAGTCGCTGCAAAAGGTTCAGGTCGACGAGGACGAAGAAGCCGATGCCATCGGTTCGCTCGCCCGCTCGGCAGAGGCTCTGCGCCTCACTGCGGCAGCCCCTGCACGCAACGCTGGTGTTGCCCGCGATTACGACCGGTAGATAAAACGCGTGCGGCGGATTACTCCGCCGCTTCGCCACCACCCAAAACCCGCATTTTGATTTGCCCGCTGTCGAGCAGTGGCGCAACGATTGCGGCCATGCGCCCCTGTCGCTCATTGGCCAGTGCCCGGTTGAAGAAACTGTTGGCGATGACATCGGCGATTTGCAAACCAGACAGCCGGTGACTCAGTTCGAGTAACGCGGTGCCGCATGGGCCAACCAGCTTGGCAATATCTTCGCGGATCGCGGCAAGTGTTTCTGGCCCATAGCGGCCATCGTCGATCACGACGCTGTCGCAGGTCGGAAGTTTGGGAAGCATTGCCGTGACCACATCGTCGAGCAATTCAGCATAGACCGCGACATCATGATCGCCACGGTCTCCATCCTTGGGCGGCTTGAGCGCGGATAGCGCAATGCCGACGGTGATGCTGGCGGAAGAATCCTTGATCAGCTCAAACAGCAACGCCCGTTCGGCGAGATCAATCCGGCTGCCTTTGACCTCGCCCAGATAACCGGTAACGGCGCGGAAGCGGGCAATGACAGCGTCGGCGGCTTCAGCTTCGATGTCGACGCCAGCCAGCGTCATGACGCCTCGACCCACACCCCCAGATTCATCGCAGTAAATTGGCATCCAAGGGTGTTAGCTCCCCCCACTCAGCAGGGGAAGCGCTTCTTCATCAGGTCGGAAACACCAGTGCGCACTGAAATCGAGCTACGCTGGTTGGCGGGATAGGAACGGAAATGCGCGAGTAGATGATCCGAGTTAAACTTTGCACCCTTGGGCGGGCAGCTGTGCGCGGGCTTGCCTGCCGCTTTATCGGAATTCAATCGTGCCTTATAGGCCACAGACGCTGCATCGACTTCGCTTTTGAGCTTTTTGAAGTCGCTCGACCCCAGCGCCAATATGCCTTTAGCCTGAAGCGCGTCGGCCTTGGCTAGGAAGGTCGCAACACTCATATCCCCGGCCGCCGCCGATAATGGCATTGATACCATAACTGCCGCCGCAAATATCGATTTCGCCTTCATCCAATCCTCCGCCAAAAAGTCGGAAGCGGCTACGAAAATTTGCATTTACCGTACGTTAACAGCCTGAGACCGGTACTTTCAGGCTCCGTGCGGTGTGGCATCGCCAACCGAAGCCCGCTTGCCACGCCCAGCCTTGGGAATGGCATTGCCTGCCGGTGGCACATTGGCCGTTCCATTTTTTGGGGAGTCGCTTCGTTCGAATTTTCCAGTCGCCAATAGCTGCTTGATCTCATCGCCTGACAAGGTTTCAAATTCGAGAAGTGCACTGGCGAGCAGGTGTAGCTGTTTGCGGTGCTTTTTCAGCAAAAACACCGCACGATCATATCCTCCATCAACCAGCTTTCGGATTTCGGCGTCAATAAGCTTCGCTGTCTCGCCAGACATCGCGCGCCGCTGCGTCCCGCCATATCCCAGATAGCTCTCCTGCTGCTCTTCGTATTGGATCGGTCCTAACGCCTCCGACATGCCCCATTGAGTTACCATGGAACGCGCAAGTTTGGTTGCCTGCTGGATATCACCACTGGCTCCAGACGATACCTTGTCATGGCCAAAGATAATTTCTTCGGCAACACGACCACCCATTGCAATCGAAAGGTTCGCATACATCGCATCGCGATGATAAGAATAGGTGTCGCGTTCTGGCAATCGAACAACCATGCCCAATGCACGCCCTCGAGGAATGATTGTAGCTTTGTGAATTGGATCGGATGCAGGCTCGTTGATCGCGACGATTGCATGTCCAGCTTCGTGATAGGCTGTCATCTTCTTTTCATCGTCGGTCATGCTGAGCGATTTCCACTCAGTGCCCATCATCACTTTGTCTTTGGCCGCTTCAAATTGCGCCATTGCAACCAATCGTTTGCCCAGCCGTGCAGCAAGCAGCGCAGCTTCGTTGACAATATTTGCCAGCTCGGCACCAGAAAATCCCGGAGTACCACGAGCTATCGAACGGATATCGACATCTGGTGCAACAGGTACCTTCTTTATGTGCACACCCAGAATTTTTTCACGGCCCTCAATATCCGGCAACGGCACTGTCACCTGCCGGTCAAAACGACCGGGGCGCAGCAAGGCGGGATCGAGCACGTCTGGGCGGTTGGTCGCTGCGACGATGATGATGCCTTCGTTCGCTTCAAAGCCATCCATTTCGACCAGAAGCTGGTTGAGTGTTTGTTCGCGCTCGTCATTCTGGTTGCCAAGGCCAGCACCACGGCTGCGGCCAACGGCGTCGATTTCGTCGATGAAGACGATGCACGGCGCATTCTTCTTTGCCTGTTCGAACATGTCGCGCACGCGGCTCGCGCCGACGCCGACAAACATTTCGACGAAGTCAGAGCCTGAGATCGAGAAGAAGGGGACGCCTGCTTCGCCTGCAATCGCGCGGGCAAGCAATGTCTTACCGGTACCCGGCGAGCCGACCAACAGCGCGCCTTTGGGAATCTTGCCACCAAGGCGCGAAAATTTGTGCGGGTCTTTCAGGAATTCGACAATTTCCTGCAATTCCTCGCGCGCTTCGTCGATGCCTGCAACATCGTCAAATGTCACGCGGCCATGTTTTTCGGTGAGCAGTTTTGCCTTGGATTTGCCAAAACCCATTGCACCGCCAGCACCACCGCCTTTTTGCATCTGGCGCAGCACGAAAAAGGCAATGCCGAGAATGAGCAGGAACGGAAGAGCCTGATACAGCAAGATCAGCCAGATGCTCGGTTGTTCTTCGGCTTTGCCTTGAACCTCTACGCCCTTTTCATCGAGCAGCTGGTACAGGCCAGTGTCATTGGGTACGGGGACAGTCGAAAATCGCTCGCCACCCTCCAATTCGCCGGAAATTCGTTCGGGAGCAATCGAAACCGATTTGACCTCGCCCGCCTCAACCTTGTCGCGGAAGCTTGAATAGGACATGCCTTTGGCAGCATCGGCTCCACTGCCGCTGAACATCGATACGAGCAGCAGCAGCGCGACCATGATCCCCGCCCAAATCATCAGATTGCGAGCGAGTGGGTTGCCTTTGGGTTCCTGTTCGTCGTTCATGCGTCGTACCTTGTCTGCGCGCCTATCGGCATTTCGTCCCTATGTAAGACCGCGTGCGTGAATAACAACATAATGCGCGCAATTTGGCCGGATAGTCTGCGTAAATAGTTGCAGGTCTAGTTTTTGCGGGGTGGAGCAGGGCGCACCATGCACGTGCCGTTTTTTCCGCTGATCAATTGATTGCCCAGCATCATAGTGTCTTCGCGCATGATGGCATCCAGGCATCGGTCAAGCGCGCTGCCTCGGGGGGTGAGGTCGGGTTCTGCCATTGATAGCGCAAGCAGCAGCAAGCGGCGTTTCAGCTCCTTTGGCAGGGCGTTGAGGTCAATTTCGATTTCCGACTGTTTCACTGTGATGCGTTCGCGGACGAACCGATCGGTCATCCAGTCGAGTGCTTCGGCAGCATCTGCCAATGCCGCCGCCGAGCGAACGGCGCGGGACGCATCAAGCGGGTGCCCGTTCGTTAGCCAGTTGCGGATCACCACACGGTCATAGTCGGTATTGGCATTGCTCGGATCGAACACAGGTTCGATTTCGGCATTGGCGCAAATCGCCTCTAGCTCGGACTTGGTGAACTCGAGCAAGGGGCGGATCACCATGCCTTGCCGCGCCCGCACCCCGGAGAGGCCGTTAACGCCGCTACCACGCGCAAGCCGCATCAAAAGCGTTTCCAGCTGATCATCGGCATGATGCGCGGTCGCGATCCAGTCGCACCCTTGTTGTCGGGCGCATTCAGTCAGCAGTGCGTAGCGCGTCTCACGCGCCGCCGCCTGCATGCTGCCGGTAATGGGTTGGGCTGGGGTCAAAATATGGTGTGTTATGCCAAGCGACGCGCAAATGGCCGCAACATAGTCGGCCTCCGCGCGGGACTCTGGCCTTAACCGATGATCGACGGTCGCAGCCTCAATCTGTCCGGGGAGGGTGCGGGCGGCCAATATAAGCAATGCCAGACTGTCCGGCCCGCCCGATACTGCTAGCAGGATTTTTGCTGGCGGGTCGGTTTTACCTAGCAGTTTTGATAAAGCGGCCTGGAATCGCTGAAGATCAGCATCCGCCGCTTCGCCCTTTGGCAACCCTATTTGCACTTGCCGCGTTTGCGGCCATCGGCAAGCCGGGCCGCAAGCCTGCCTTTGGCCTCTGCCGGATAAGCGACGACCAATTGGCCAAATGCCTCGCAAGCCTCCGATGCCTTATCGAGTTTAACCAGCGCATCCCCAAGAAAGAACAGACTTTCAGGAGCGCGTTCACCGCGCGGTTCGCCTTTGTAATTGTCGTAGAATATCTTGACCGCTGTCGCAGGCTTTCCATCATCAAGATAGGCACGACCCAACAGGTTGCGGGCGAAGCTGGCACGCGCATGTTTGGGATATTTTTTGACGGTATCTTCCAGCTGCGTCTGCGCTTCGGGATAGAATTTCTTCTCCCAAAGGCGATAGCCATAGTCATAGCTGTCGGCAAAGCCATCGCCGGTCGATGGTTTGGCGACCGCAGCGACCGCCGCTGTCCGCGAAGCGCTGGGCTTGGCGGCGGTGGTAGCCGCTGGCTTGGTTGCAGTCGCTGCCGGTTTGGCTGCTGGCGTCGCCGGCTTTGCAACGACCGCAACCGGTGTTTTTTCAACAGGCGTTGCCTGCGCCTCAACCGCAACCGCAACCGGTGCCGCTGTCAACGTTTTCACCTGTGCCTCAAGCGCTTTCAGCCGGGTCTCCATCGCTTTGGCACTGTTGCCCTGTTGTTCGACCTGCCCGGTCAAACTCGCCAACTGGGACTCGAGGGAATCCACGCGTGCGATCAAATCCGACACCGCCGAGGGCGAGGGCGTGGTGGCTGTTTTGGCCGCTTCGTCGGGCTTGATCTCAGGCTCGAAAAACTTGCCTGCGCCATCGGGGAAAACTTTGCGTTGAACCGCCTTCATTTCTTTTTCGAGTTTGACCACGCGGCCTTCGACATTGGCATCCTGCGCGTTTGCCGGGGTGGATATCACCATGACGGACATTGCCAAGTAGAAAAGCGCTTTTTTGAAGTTCAGCATGAGCGGTTTCCCCTTTAATCGCACCTAAGCTTGTTCAGCAGGTATAACGCACGCGAGTCACCGGATAAAGTGGTTAACGCCACCCCCAGAAACAAAGTCGTAACATCTTGTTTCGAAGAACTTATTGTGGCGTCGTGGATGAGGATGCCGATGGGGTTGCGGTATCCGCCGGCGATCGGGCGAGCAAAGCACCTGCGCTGATACCGACATCGGCAATTGTCCGGTCGGGCTCGCCCAGCGGCGCCACAGCCTTGCCGCCAATGGTCACATCCAGCGACTGCGGACGACCGGTGACAATCATCGGATTATTGGCATCGCGCGGTACTTCGTAACGATCACCAACCTTCATTTCGCTTTCATGAAGGCGTTTGTTGTCGGCATCATAGACACGGATCCAGACGGTATCCTTTGCTGTCAAAACGACCTGCCCATCGGCCGACGCCGGTGCAGCTGCGGGTTTTTTGGCGGTCGCTTCGGTCGTTTCAGTTTCAGCAACGGGTGTCGGTGCAGCAGCATCAGGCGCTAACGCCATACTGCGCCACAAAAAATATCCGGCGATCAGAACGACAGCAAAGCCAGCGGCGCCCCAAGCGAGCCAGCGCGGCGGTACGCGCGCCGGATCTGCAGGCTCATAGCTTTGCAGTTTTTGAACAGGAGCATCATGCCCACCTTGCGCCAGCTCTGTTCGCAATTCCGCAATCAGCGCTTGCTCGTCGAGCTTCAGAGCACGGACATAAGCTTTGGTGAAGCCGACGGTATAGGTACTGCCCGGCAGGGCGGAATAATTTGCCGCCTCTATAGCTTCCAGGTGGCGCATTGGCACACGCGTTTGCGTGGCAATATCGCCGAGTGTCAGTCCGCGACTTTCGCGTGCCGATTTTAACTGTTCGCCCACCGTCTGAAAACGGAATTCGGCGTTATCGACGCCTTCTTCGCTCACGATATTCTCCAACGACCCCAGAAGAAACCGCTTCTTTTGAGCGGTGCGCGAACAATGGCGCTGGGCACGGGAAAGTCAAGGATATTGCTGCGCAACAGGCAGAAATCTGCGAAACTATCCGATTTCAACCTGCTGTTCTTTTGCCCAGTCGGTAATTGCGGTGCGCAACTTGTCGACAGGACGATCAAGCAGCGCCTCCATCATCAGATTTGCAGCACCGACATCGAGCGAACGCACCATCGCCTTGATTGTACCGACCGCAGCCGGTGTGATCGACAGACGTTCGACGCCAATCCCGATCAAGGCAAGCGCTTCGAGCGGCCGGCCACCCATTTCGCCACACACCGACACCCCGACATTGTGCGCCTTGCATTCGCGCACCACACGGCGAATGAAACGCAAGATGGCGGGGCTCAACCAGTCATAACGTTCGGCCAGCCGCGGTTCGGCGCGATCGGCAGCAAACAGGAACTGGGTCAGGTCGTTGGTGCCGATAGAAATGAAGTCGAGCTTGGGCAGCAATATGTCGAGGGTTTCGGCAAGCGCCGGTACTTCGAGCATCGCGCCATAACGCACCCGCGACGGCAATTGCTTTTTCCGGCTGGAGAGGAATGCCATTTGCGCCTCGAACAAGGCGCGGGCCTGATCAAATTCCCATGGTTCGGAAACCATCGGGAACATGACATTCAACGTCCGCCCTCCGGCAGCCTCAAGCAAAGCGCGTGCCTGCGCCTTCATCAATCCGTCATGGTCGAGCGCCAGCCGGATTGCACGCCAGCCCATTGCCGGATTCTCTTCCTCGCTGCCTTCATCCTTCAAATAAGGCAGCGCCTT
>Ga0075154_10000850_pt1 | contig 23648 bp, 12 predicted proteins | sample JI71714BDNA_FD_70965 | JGI IMG/M metagenome (GOLD analysis project Ga0075154, IMG submission 70965) | Wastewater effluent complex algal communities from Wisconsin, to seasonally profile nutrient transformation and Carbon sequestration -... | ecosystem: Engineered > WWTP > Effluent > Algae...
GGCACCGGGGTGAGCTCGTCTGGAGCCTTGGCCACGAGCATTTCCGGTACGTTCACGCTCACTTATTCCTTCGGCACAGCCACCTGCCTTATCCAAGACCAAGTGGTCGTGGTGGTGAACGCTTTGCCAGTGGTGGACGCCGGTGACCAGATCGCCACCTGCTTGGACGGTGGACCGCAAGTGCTCACCGCCACACCGGCCGGTGGGGTCTGGAGCGGTACAGGCGTGGATGCGGCCGGCAACTTCGACCCGTTGCTTGCCATACCCGGTGGCAACAGCTTGACATACACCTACACGGATCCCTCCACAGGCTGCGTTAATTCGGATGCGACCCTGGTCACGGTGAACACGCTACCCGTGGCGGCTTTCGATCATGACCCTGTCGCTTGTGCGAACGTGGCGTTCCCGTTCAATAACACCTCTACCGGTTCGGGTAGCTACGAATGGGACTTCGGTGATGCCACGGGGTCCTTCTCCACGCAACCGCAACACATCTACACTTCCGAAGGTACCTACATGGTCCGGTTGATCGCCATCACCGGTGCAGGATGCCGCGATACCACGTTCAGTAGCGTGGACGTGTGGGATGTGCCGCAAGCGGACATCACTTTAAGCACCGATACAGGTTGTGGCCCGCTTGAAGTGAGTTTCGCGAACGCGTCGCTGGGAGAGGGCCTCACCTACGCTTGGGAGTTCGGCGGCTTCAGTGGTTCATCCGATGAGGATCCTGCTCCGTTCATCTTTCCACCGGATCCAGAGGAAGCGGTCACCTACTCCGTATCGCTTACCGCCACGAACGTATGTGGCTCTGATCTGCTGACAGTGCCCGTAACGGTGATCCCTCCACCAACAGCCATCTTCGGTCCGAACTTGAACGAGTATTGTCCGTTCGCCGAGGTGCCGTTCGGAAATGCGAGCATCGGTGAACCCAGCTCCTTCGAATGGTGGTTCGGTGATGGTGCGACAAGCACCGATCCCGGGCCTACAGTGACCCACGCCTACGCGAACGGCGATGAGCCATTGGACATCACGGTCACCTTGGTCGCATCGAATATCTGTGGCACGGATACCGCTGTGCAAGCGCTTACCATCCTGCCCAACCAGGTGAACGCGTTCTTCAATGCCGATCCTGTGCAAGGATGCTCGCCGGTCACCGTCAACCTCGCCCAATTCTCCGTGGGTGATACCACCTATTACTGGGACCTCGGTGATGGCAACGTGAGCACCGAGCACGATCTTTCTTGGACCTACAGCGTCCCTGGTACCTACACCATCGAACTCTTCGCGGCGGGTTGCGGGGCCGATACCTACACCACGGACATCACGGTGTTCCCGGGGCCGGTCATCGACTTCACTTTCACTCCGGAAACGGCCTGCGCGGGTGAACCGTTCCAGTTCGATGGGGATGTGACGGATGTGGCCGGTGTGAGCTGGGACTTCGACGATGGAGGTTCATCGACCGCGACCGACCCGGTACACATCTTCAATGGCAGCGGCACCTTCGATGTCACGTTCACGGCCACGGCCATCAGTTCTGGATGTTCCACCACTGTCACGCATCCAGTAGTGGTGCAACCAGCGCCACAAACGAGCTTCACCACGGACCCCACCAACGGGTGTATCGATCTGCAGGTCGCCTTCGACAACACCACGGTGGGTGGCGATTTCAGCCAGTGGGATTTCGGGGATGGCAATGGTTCCGTTTCCACTGATCCGTTCCACACCTACACCGAAGCGGGCACCTACACCATCCGCCTCGTCTCCGAGTCGGTGAACGGTTGTTCTGATACGGCCTTCGCGCAGATCGTGGCGCATCCCTTGCCCGATGCGGTGTTCAGCCTATCGCAGACGGAGTCGTGTGGACCGGAGACCACCGTGCAGACCATCAACGATTCGCAAGGGGCTATCGGCTATTCTTGGGATCTCGGTGATGGCACCACATCCGACCTGAACCAGCCGGCTGTCACCTACAGCGAGCCGGGCACCTACGTCATCACCTTGACGGCCACCAATCAGTTCGGTTGTGAAGATGAGGCCACGGCCAGCTTCATCCAACATCCCACACCCGAGGCATCGTTCTTCACCCAACCGGAACCGGGTTGCGCTGGTTATCCGATCGATTTCCAGAATACCTCGGTGAACGGCACCTCGTTCCAATGGAGTTTCGGTGATGGTGCCACCTCCACCACGCCCTTCCCCCTGCATACCTACGAGCTACCCGGTGCCTATGATGTGCGCTTGATCGTGAACGGGGCTGGTGGATGCTCCGATACGCTCTTCGCCCCAGCTGGGGTGAATGTGCTGGAACGCCCACTTGCCGGCTTCCGGTACGATACGTTGGAGACCATCGCTCACGCGCTCCACTTCCGCAATGAGAGTGAGGGTGCTGTTTCCTACTCCTGGGATTTCGGCGACGGGGAGACCAGTACCACTTTGCATCCGTTGCACGTGTTCCCGGCGGATGGTGGCGGCTTCACCGTGTGCCTGGTGGCGGTGAACGATGTGGGATGTCCCGATACGATCTGCACTGCCATCAACGTGCCTGGTGATCCGCACATCTTCGTGCCCAACACGTTCACGCCGAACAACGATACCCGCAACGATACCTTCCGGCCCATCCTCAATGGATTCGTGGGCTGGAACTACCGCTTCATCGTGTTCGATCGCTGGGGCCTTCCAGTGTTCGATACCCGCGACCGTGCCACACCTTGGGACGGTACGCGGAACGGCACCGATTCACCCGTGGATGTATACGTTTGGAAGGTGATCGTGGAGCGCGATGGCGACGCACGCGACTTCGTGGGCCATGTTTCGCTGATCCGCTGACGGCTACTTTCGCAGCATGGCCTTTGGCAAGGTGGATACCACGGTGCTCGCCGCGTTGCGTGCCGCGCTCGATCAAGGTGAGGTGCTCACCAGGCCCGACGAACTTCTACACTATGGCCACGATGAAACGGAGGATCTCGTTCATCCACCGGAAGTGGTGGTGCGCCCGCGGAGCACAACGGAGGTGGCACGCATCGTGAAGGTCTGTGCGGAGCACCTGATCCCGATCACACCCATCGGTGGGCGCACGGGTTTGAGCGGTGGCGCGCTTTCCGTCCACGGTGGCGTTGGGCTGGCCTTGGACCGTATGGACAAGATCGAGCACATCGATGAACGCAACTTGCAAGTGACGGTGCAGCCCGGTGTGATCACGCAGGTGCTCATGGATGCAGCTGCTGAGAAGGGCTTGTACTACGCCCCGGATCCGAGCAGCAAGGGCAGTTGCACCATCGGTGGAAACCTCGCGGAGAATGCTGGTGGTCCCCGTGCCGTGAAGTACGGTGTCACGCGCGATTTCGTCCTGAATCTTGAAGTGGTGCTGGCCGATGGCTCGGTGATCTGGACCGGCGCCAACACCTTGAAGAACGCCACCGGCTACGACCTTACCCGCCTGATCGTGGGCAGTGAGGGCACCTTGGGCATCATCACCAAGGCCGTCCTGCGATTGATACCGTTGCCTCGGGCTTCGCGGCTCCTCTTGGTGCCGTTCGCCAGTGCCACTCAGGCGTGCGAAGCCGTGAGCGCCGTGTTCCGGGCGGGCATCACACCCAGTGCGCTGGAGTTCATGGAACGGGATGCCATCGATTTCACCTTGCAACATGTGGAAGGGATATCCATTGCCGTGCCCGATGAGGTGCAAGCCCACCTGCTGATCGAAGTGGACGGTATGCATGATGATGTGCTCCTACGCGAATGCGAGACCATCCTGGGGGTGATGGAAGCCCACGGTGCGGGCGAAGTGCTCTTCGCGGAAACCAGTGCCGAGAAGGATATGCTCTGGAAGTTGCGCCGCAATGTGGCCGTGGCCGTGAAGGCACATACGGTGTACAAGGAAGAGGATACCGTAGTGCCGCGTTATGCGCTGCCGCAGCTTCTTGTGGGCGTCAAAGCGATCGGGAAGAAGTTCGGTTTCCGCTCCATCTGCTATGGCCACGCCGGGGATGGCAATTTGCACATCAACATCCTCCGTGATTCACTTTCCGATGAGGTTTGGCACCACGAATTGCCCAAGGCCATTCGGGAATTGTTCGAGCTCACCGTTTCCTTGGGTGGTACCCTAAGTGGCGAACACGGTATCGGCCTGGTCCAACGGCCCTACATGGATATCGCCTTTGATCAGAGACAACTAGACCTGATGCGTGGCGTCAAGGAACTTTTCGATCCACAAGGGATCCTGAATCCAGGGAAGGTGCTTCCAGGTGCTTGATCAGCGTGGTTTCGGAAGTGCGGCCACCAGATCCTTCATGGTGGGGTATAGCAAGACACCGGGTGGTACTTCGGTCTCTGCCAGTTTGGTCAACTGCGATCCCGCGATCATCACCGTGATCCTTCGGTCTGGAAGCAAGGCGCGCAACCGGGCGAGATAAGCCGGCACTTCCGGTAGCGGTGGATTGATCGTGATGAAGCTGATGAAGTGCAACTCTCCAGCGCGGTTCGCTGCCACCTGCTTCAGATCATCCTCCGGAACGCTTTGGCCCAAGTAGATCGTGCGCTCGCCTTGCTCGCGGAGCATGTAGTTCACGTACAACAGACCCAGTTCGTGGATCTCGTTCTCGGGAAGGTGCAGGATGTAGGTCCTATCGTTGGAAGAATCCAACCGGGGTAGCGATCCAGTTGCTGCGATCAACCGCTGGCGGATGATGTTGCTGACGAAGTGTTCGTGGGCAGGGCAGATGGCGCTTGTTTGCCAAAGAACCCCGATGCGCTCCAGCAGTGGAACGTACAGACCTTCAACCAAGCCTCTGAAACCCACCTCTTGCTCGTATTCCCTGGTCACCTGCTCGAAGTCCGCTTCGTCGAAGGCCAGCATGGCAATCTTCAACTTGTTCACGCGCCCTTGCACCGGGTCTTTTGCGGCAGCGGTTTCCCGAACAAGCCGTTCGCGCTCCACCGGGGTCATAGCCGCGATCCGGGAGATCTTGTGGCCATGCTCGTTCAGGAAGGCCACGTTCATGATCACGCGCAACTCTTCTAGGCTGTAGTACCGAATGTTCGTTCCTGTCCTGTCCGGAGATAGAAGCCCATAGCGCTTCTCCCATATCCTGATCGTATGGGCCTTGACCCCGGAGAACTCCTCCAAGTCTTTGATACCGAACTTCTTCTGAAAGAGCGACATGGGTGGTTCTACTTGAATGTTCGATCGCGTGGTGTAAAGATCGAACGATCTTGGGTAAAACACGGCATGGTCGGAATAGTTCATTCACGGTCCGGACATGATTCGATAACATCCTGTGGATCAATCTTATGCACAAATAAACAGAACGGCCGCCTCCTGGGAGACGGCCGTTCCGCTAGGGACGAACTCGACGCTTAACGGGCCACTTGGAACGGAATGCTCCGTTCGCTGCTGCCGTCGGCCAGGCGCAACACATATGCACCGTTCGGCACTGCGTTCAGGTCGATACGGATGCGGTTCTCACCAGCCACCAAGGCAGCAGACGGCAGATCCAACACACGACGTCCGGTCAAATCCAGCACGGTGGCTGCAAGGCGGCTCGAGGCGGTCGCTTCAACGCTCAGGTTGAGCTCGTCGACTGCTGGGTTCGGCCAAGCGTTCAGGTTGGCGGAAGAGACACCTTCCTCCACACCGACGTTCAGGATGAGCGGAAGCTCGACAAGAGCACCTTCATCGGCGAGTGCGACCCAGAGACCGAAGCCTGGACCATTGCTGTTGTTGGCAGGGGTGAGGAAGCCAGAGGCCACCACCGTGATCGCTGCTCCATCAAGGCCGAGGGTCGAAAGCGGGGCGGAATAGGTCGCGACCGGTGCACCTGCGCTGGTCTGTACTTGCAACGCGTAATCCGACGTACCCAGTTCCAAGTATCCGGCGAAGCTGCCGTAGGCCAGATCATTCACGACAGTACCAGCTGGTACGGCCAGTTCAGCCACATCCACCACTGGAGCATCCGTGCAGCCGTGGAACACAAGCACATCCGTATTGCCAGCTTCGTTGGCGCTTTCGCGCGCACCAGCGAACACATCGAGGCTGAAGTCGCGGACAGGGTTGTAGCCCGAAGCGCTCACGATACCGTTCGCCACTACGATGTAGGTTTCTCCATCGGCCAGGTTCAAGATGGTCGACAAACCGCCAATGATGTCCTGAGGTCCGGTGCTGTTGCCGGGTGCGATACCGATCTCGAGGTCAACACCGGCTGGTAGGTCCAGGAATCCGGTCGCATTGCGGAAAGCGAGGTCGTCGATCGCAGGCTCTTCACCGGAGTTCACATAGATGTCCACCACAGCAGCAGCGGCATCAGCGGAGTTGTGGATGATCTTCACACGGGCCGTAGGCTCCGCTACCACCACGTCCAGGGGGATCAAGTTGCCACCAGAAGGCAGCGCTACCCAGATCCCGAAACCAGGACCATCGCTGTTGTTCGCGGGATTCAAGAAGCCGGAGGCTAGGGCTACGATCGCAGCGTCTTCAAGACCCAAGGTCGCAAGTGGCGCATCATAGGCCAACACCGGAGTGCCATCAGGCAATTGTACTTCGAGGGTCAGATCCAAGGTCGGTACTTCGAGGTAATCACTCGAGAAGGAACCGAAGCTGAAAGGGGGCACCACCACGGTGCCACCAAGGACGGCTGTTTCTGCGACTTGTACGGTGGGTGCGTCGGTGGATCCGTGAACTACGAGCACATCTGTGTTGCCGCTGATGGATGCACTTTCACGGCCCGGTGCGAACACGTTCAGGGCGAAAGCAGGCGAAGGGTTGTAACCTGTTGGGCTGACGATACCGTTCGCCACCACTACGTAAGTCTCGTTCGCGTCAAGCGTCACATTGAACGTAAGGCCTGGGATGATATCCTCTGGACCATTGCTGTTGCCCGGAGCGATACCGAGTTCCAACTCAACGCCGGCTGGTACATCAACGAACTCGGTCGCTGTGCGGAAAGCGAAGTCGTTGATGAAGGGCTCATCTCCACCGTTCACGTACACATCAACCACCGCCGCAGCCGCATCGGCACTGTTGTGGATCACCTGCAGGCGGGCTGTGCTTTGCGCGGGCACCAGCGGAAGTTCCACGAGTGCACCTCCAGAAGTAGGTGCGGCCCATAAACCGAAGGCCGGACCATTGTTGTTCACGCTTGGGTCCACGAAGCCAGATGCCACGACAACGAGCGCCGCATCTTCCAGCCCAAGGGTGGCCAGCGGAGCCTGGTATGTTGCGAGCACTTCGCTGCCGGCCCTGCGCACTTCGAGGGCGTAGTCTGCGGTGGGCAGTTCAAGATAATCCGTGAAAAAGCTATAGGTCAGGTTCGTTATGATCTGACCTGCACCTACACCGACTTCGACCACATCCACGTTGGGCGCATCGGGGCTGCCGTGCATCACCAGCACATCCGTATTCCCGGCCATACTTGCCACGGTGCGACCGGGCTCGTAAATGTCAAGGGAAAATGGGGGGGCGGCGGAATAGCCGGTGGCATCGATGATCCCATTCGCCACGATCACATACCGGTTGTTTTCGATGAGGTCGAGATTGGAGGAGACGAGGATGTCGTCCGGGCCTTCGCTGTTACCACGGGCGATACCCACTTCTATCGTAGTCTCAGCAGGAAGGTTGAGGAATGCCGTTGCCGTCCGGAAAGCGACGTTATCGAGGGTAAGGTCATTGTTCACGTAGATATCGACGAGTTCGGCAAGAGCATCCGGGCAATTATGGATGATCTGCACCCGAGCGGTTTGTGCGCTCGCTGCGCTGGCAAGCGCCATTCCCAGGATCGGGAAAAGCTTGTTAAGAGTCCTTTTTCGTTGCATGGTCAGGTTGTTTTGTGAAGAGATACGTGCAAAGAACAGCACGCTGTCCCGGTTTGTTCAACGACCCCAAGGTAAGATCCAACAGGATCGACAAAGTCATGACAGTCGAGGTAGCGGCGGAGGGATCAGCGGATGACCGTGATATGCCCGCGCAGTTCGTAGATATCGCGCTTGATCGCGTCCACGGCATACGCTCGATAGGCGTAAACCCCTAAAGGCACGCTCGCACCGCTGGCCGTGCCATCCCAACCCACATTGGGGTTGTTGCTACTGTACAAGCTGGTGCCCCAGCGGTCGTAGATCTGCAGGTCGTAGGTCTCCAGTTCGATCACGTTCGCGATCGGCAGGAACTCATCGTTGATGCCGTCACCATTGGGGCTGAAGCAGTTCGGCGCCCAATAGACGTATTCCTGTGGTTCCAGGTGTGCCACGATCGTATCCGGTCCGAGTACCACGGTGGTCAAGGTGACCGACGAGCTGTCGTTGGGGCTGAAACCGTTGGTCGCAACGGTCCAATATTCGAAGTCATAGTACAACGCTGGATCCACCGAGAATTGGACCTCGGTACCCTCTGGAACACTAGCTACGGCTGGGAAGTCGGTATACGTCACTCCGTCGAATACGATGGTGGTCCCCTCCGCCCGTGGATCCACATCGAGCACCACCTCGTAGCGCGTCGGTGGCTTGAAATGCGCCACGATGCTATCCGCTGTCATGATGTCGATAGTGACCAATGAATCCGTGGTACTGGGCTGGATCACATTGGTGCTGAAGACCTCCCAGTGGCTGAACACGAACCCGTCTGCCGGCACAGGGGCCAGGTTGGTATTGATGTTCCCGTAATACTGCCCGCTGAAGGGGTAGGTGTTGGGTTGGATCGAGTTGATCACGATCTCGCCGCTCAGGGGCGGATCCACGTTGAAGACCACATCGTAAGGTCCTTCCACATCATAACAGTCCTGGAGCCCTTCGGTGATCAATATGCAACGGTCTGTAATGAAGTCACGGATGTTCTGCACGTTGCCCTGCCATTCACCCATGCTGCCCCCCCAACGTGCGATATGTCCCGGCATTTCTGGCTCGATCAACGTCACTAGGCTATCCAGCAACCCGATCATGTAGTCGCAGGAGAAGGCCGTGTTGTTCAGGTCGATGTAGCGGTTGATGTAGAAGTTCTTGAACGTGTCGCTTTCGTCCATCAACTTCTCCAGGATGGGGATGTGCCCCTGACCTCCTGGATCAGGAAGGAATTCAGGGTTGCAAGGATCGGCCGCTGCGGTCTGGTCGGGTATGTTCGTGAAGTTGGTGTAATGCCCAAAAGTGGCATCCATGTCCCACAGGGCATAGCGCCAGCGTCTGCCGTCCCCATCCGGGTTGAGACCGCGCCACCACGCGGTGTTCCAGTTCAACCAGTCCGCGCAGACCACTTGGCTATTCAGCACCACGTAGTCCACCAAGCTTTTCCAGTTCAGCTGCCCATCCACATAAGCGAAGGCTGCGGCATCGCCCATGTCATTCGCCATGATGTAAGCGACCAAGGCATCCCAGTCTGCCTGCGCGGGCGGGCCACCGTACTCCTGCCAGGTCCCGCCCCAGGTCTTCAAGAAATAGAGTTGGTCCTCCGGTTGGTCGTAGTACTCGTCTGTGAAGTCGGCATCATCCACCTTCTCGCGGATCTCATAAACACCCCAGTACACGCCGTTCACGTACATCACGCAAGGCTCATAACTGCGCTCATCCACACGCAACTCGTTCAGCTGAGACAAGGCTTGCACGAATGCATCGCGGATGTGCGCTCCTCCCGGTTCGAAAGGGTAGTTGTCACTCGCCGCGGCCTTGATGATCAAACGTTGATACTGGTCGCGCTCCTTTGTGCGGAAGATGGGGTAGTGCAGGGCATCGTTATCACCGAACTGGTCGCGGGTCACGTAGTCGATGCCGCGTTGATCGTAGGCCCAGGAATCATTGCCATGCTCGTTGAAGTCGCCCGTGGCTTCGTCCCTCAGTTGTCCATCCGGACCGAAATACTCGAAGCTTCCGATCGGCTCGATCTGGGTCCCGTTCAGGAGGGTCGTGAGTTCGTCACCGGCTATGGATAGGATGGCTACCGTATGGTTGGTGCCGATGAAGTAGGTGTTGGTTTCCACCGCACTAGGGGGAACATTGGCGGTTCCGCTGAACGTGCGAGCGCGAACCACCGTGGTGGCGTTGATGGCGATGGGTCCAGCATTGGCCGTGGAGGTGGCGGTAGGGACGGATCCATCCAAGGTGTAACGGATGGTGGTTCCCGCATCGGTCGTGCTCAATGCCACGCTGATCGGGCCACCCTGTACGCCCGAAGGAATACTGAAGACCGGTTCTGAGGCATACTCCGGTACCGCTCCGGTATTACTCGCCCCCGGTGTCGGGTTCACGAACAAGGCCCAGGCCCCAGTGCCATCCACGTTCAAGCCTCGGCTGTGGTTCATTTGGGTGCGCACGGTCAGTTCGTAATCGCTCACGACCGCCGCGCTCGGGTCGCTCAGGACCGCCCATTCCTCGCTGGTCTGGTTCAGTTTGAAGCTCGTGTGGTGCTCGTTGCCGATGCTGGTGTTCCGGCCATCGCAATACACGACCAGGAAACCGTTAGCCCCGATGGTGGCCCCTCCGGGGAACGCCCATTTGGTGTTGTTGTTCTGACTATCGCTCAGATACCAACCGCTCAGGTCCACCGCCGCGCCGCCGATGTTGTACAGCTCGATCCAATCCTCGAATGCTCCGGAACCATCGGCGTGGTCCGAGTAGTTGGAGGCACTCACCTCGTTGATCACGACCTGTGCGCTCACCTGGGTGGCTCCAAGGATCAGTCCGAAAGTCAACGCTTTGCCGATGCGCATAGGGAGGGAGGGGAATAGCACGTGCAAGTTACCAAGGCGTGGCGGATGGCCGTCCCATTCGAGTCGTTACTCTTGGAAACGGATACACGGCACCTGGACAGGTGACGTACCCAACCGACTCCGCGGTGCCTGCGTATCGTTCGGTGTCCGATCGACCGGTCAGCCCGAACGCGGAACGGCGGCCAATGGTGGCCGCCGTTCCTGAAGTTCAAAAGGCGATCAGTTCGCTGCCGTTGCTTCGGCCGCCGGCTTGTAGCCGCTACCGATGTGCTGGTCCAGGAACTTCTCCATGGCGGCATAGAACTCGAAGCGGTTCTCCTCGTTGTGGAAACCGTGGCCCTCGTTATCCTTCACCATGTATTCGACCTCAACGCCTTGTGCTTTCAAAGCGGCCACCATCTGGTCGCTTTCCGCCTTCACCACGCGCGGGTCATTGGCCCCTTGTGCGATGAAGAGCGGCGCCTTGATCTTATCCGCATGACGGGCAGGGGATGCTTCGTGGAGCAGTAGGCTGTCCTTCACGGGGTCGCCCACCATTTCATACATCATTTCCTTGAAAGGCTCCCAGTAAGGAGGTACTGTCCGCTGGAAGGTGAACAGGTCGCTCACACCCACGTAATCCACGGCGCAGGCATAGAGGTCGGGTGTGAAGGTGATGCCCGCCAGGGTGGCATATCCGCCGTAGCTGGCGCCATAGATGGCCACGCGCTTGGGATCCACTTTACCGCTCTTCGTGAGCCATTCCACGCCATCCGTGATGTCGTTCTGCATGGTCTTGCCCCACTGCTTGAAGCTTGCTGTCCAGAATTCGCGACCGTAACCGGTGCTGCCCCGGAAGTTCATCTGCAGCACAGCGAAGCCACGGTTGGCCAGCAGCTGTACCTCAGGGTTGAAGCCCCAACCGTCGCGCGCCCAAGGCCCACCATGCGGGTTCACCACCAAGGGCAGGTTCTTCGCTTCGCGACCCACAGGCAGGGTCAAGTAGCCATGGATGGTGAGGCCATCACGGCTCGTGTAGCTGATGGGCTCCATCGCGGCCATCTGGCTCGGATCGATCCAAGGGCGCTGTTTCGCCAGTTCCTTCAGGTCGTCGGTGGTGCTGTCGTAGCTGTAGTAGGTGCCTGGGTCACGGTCGCTGCCGGCCCACACCAGGAACTTGGTCTCGCTATCATCCTCTCCATATATCCAGTATTCCAGGTCTTTGAATTTCGCAGCGAGTTTGCCGTACATGGCTTCGGTCTCCTTGTCCAGGAACATCCGCTCGCTCTTCGCGCCGGTCCACGTGGCCATGGTGAGAACCTTACGCTTCTTGCTGTAGCTCACGCCCTCCATGTCGTAGTCCTTGTTGTCGGCGATCACCTTGATCTCTTTCTTGCCCGCGAGGTCCCACTCCACGATGGCGCTCTTATCACGGCCGTTCAGGTTGTGGTTCACGTATAGGTTGGTGTTGTCGAAGGTGAACATCTGCGGTGCCCACTGGTCTTTGAAGCCAGTGGTCATGTAAAGGGCGAAAGGCTCCTTCTCGTTGGCGCGATAGTAGATGTTGGTGTTCACGCCATCGGTCTTCGTGGCCATGCGGATCACCCCGTTGTGGTCGGTGATCCAGCCTTCAAAGTTCTCCTTGCTGTTGTCGTACATGGCCTTGCGCTCACCGGTCACGATGTTCACCAAGTAGGGGTCGAACACCTGCGGATTGCGCTCGTTCATCTGCACCATCACGCTCTGTTCCATGCCCGTCACCTTATCCAGCTCGTCCATCACCCCGGCGCGCACCCCTTTCTCCGGTGTAAGGGCCTTCACGTCCTTGCCATCGATGCTGGCGCTGAACACGATGAAGTTCTCGTCGCCATTGATATCGCGGCTGTACAGAATGCGGTCACCTTTCCAGAAGTACCCACCCACGTCGCGAATGGTGTCTGCCGTCACCTGCACGGCGGTGCTGTCCCCCACCTTCTGCACGAAGATGTTCATGCGGTTCTTCCAAGGGGCCCGGTAGCTGATGTACTGGCCATCGGGGCTGATGCGGAAGCTGGCCTTTTCAGGGTTCTTGAAGAGGTCTTCCATGGCGACGGTAGGCGGCGGGGTCGCTTGTGCCTGCTTCGCCTCCTCCTTGTCACCCCCGCCGCAGGCGGTGAGCATCATGGTGCCAGCCAGCAGGGTGGCGAGGCCGAGGGTCCGATCGAGGTTGTGGGTCATTTTTCTGGTTTTGTTCCGAGGTGCAAAGGTGTGATCCGCAGGCCTTCATCCGACCGGGGATCCATGGACGGTTGGACGAACGGATGAGTTGCCGGTCACTCACCGGCCGAACCGGTACACCCACACCTTATGATCGGCCTGGGTGGAATCCACGTTGGGCAGCATTCTGGCCATTTCCCAGCGCCAGCTCCGGTTGAAGCCCTCCAAGTCCCCGGAGGCATCCACAACCACCACGGGGACGATACCATCCGGTCGGTTCATGTTTACAGCCCCACTGAGCCGTTGGCTTTGGTCATTCCGCAGCTGGTCCAGGTCTTCCACCGCTAGATAGTTCAACCAGTACCATGCTGGTACGACATGCAGTTCACAGCCATCCGCACACAAGGCGCGCACCTGTTCGGCTAGGTGCACCGGTTGTCGTGCGCTCGGTTTCCAGGGGGTGAAGGTGATGAGCATGCCCAGGACCGGTATGCTTGCCATGAGGTGACCGATCCGACGCTTGGGTAGCAGTGTGTCCACCGAAATGGCCACCGCCAAGGCGAACCCCGGTGCGGCAAAGACCAGATAGCGGTCCAGGAACATCGGGACCACGAACGAGACCATGAACATGCCGAAGAGCGGCACCAGCGCCCAGATCAGCGCGAACCGGAAGGAGAGCGACCGTAGCTGGTCTTTGAGACCGGTGATGATGAGTGCCGTCAGGAAGAGCACCACCAAAGCCGGTTGATTGCTCCAGCGCCAGAGCATGTTGTACAGTTCTTCCGCCACCGGTGGCTCCAACCACGTGCCTTGCTCTACGCTTTGGCCCATCCGACCCAGGAAAAGCCGCAGATAGGGGGCGAAGTAGAGCAGGGTGATGCCCACGCCCAACGAGAAGTTCCGACGGAGGTGCCGCAATTCGGGCAAGGTGACCACCAGTAGGATCTCGAGACCTACCACAAGCCAGCCGAAGAAATGGGTGTAGACCAGCAGTGTGTTCAAGGCCGAAAGACCGAACATGGCGCGTAATCCGTTCGCAGTTCGGTCCTTGGCCCGCACCAGCAACCACAGGCTGGTGACGGTGAGAAGCGTGAACAACGCATAGGCCCGAACCTCATGGGCGTATCCGTAATGGTAGTTGGTGAAGGTGAATATGAGCGTGGCGAGGATCGCGCTGCGCCGCCCGCTGAGCCGTTGCGCCAGAAGGTACATCGGCCACACCACCAAAGCGCTGAACACCGCAGCAGGTACACGGAGCCACGCAGCCTCGAACGGTGTGACCCAACTCCACTCCTTGATGAGCAGGAAGTACAGCGGGGGATTGTTCTCCGCTGCCAGCATGGGCCACAAAGCGCTCCAGGGCTGTTGGCTCCAATACGCGGTGAAGGGCTCGTCGTTGAACAGGACGTTCACCCCCAACCAACTGCACTTCAAGGTGAGGTTCAACAGCAGCAGTGCTGCCAGTACGATGCGGTCGGTCCGTTCAACAGGCACGGGACGAAGCTATCCGCCTGCGGTGAAACGCTTGTACATCACGAAGTGACCTCCGATGCCAGGAATGTCGAACTCGGGACCTTCCTTCACCAACCCTTCACGCTCGTAGAACCCGACCGCCTTCACGCGCGCGTTGCACCAGAGCAGATCCGCGTGCTGGCTGCGCAGGTGTTCAAAGGCAAAGCGCAGCAGCCGCCCACCGGCGCCCTGCCCTTGGAAGTCGGGATGGCTGGCCATGCCGCGCAACCGGTATTGTTTCCAGCCCTTCAGGGTGGGATGAGCCTCGGGGTAGAAGGAGCCTACGCTGATCGTATGGGTGCCGATGCCCACGCCCAAATGGAAAGCGCCTTCCAGCCGATCGTTCGCGAAGTGTACGTCCTCTTCGATCCCGCCTGGGCGGAGCACCTTCAGCCGCAGGGTGTAGGTTTCCGCTGCTTTGATGAATCGCACGCGCATGGCTGCAAGTTAGGGGAGTGGGCCTTGCGCTAAGGCGAGAGGAATCGCTTCCTGATCGCCGCAGCTAGCCGTTCCGCATCAGCCTGTTCACCCGTGCACAGTATCAACGCACCATCTTCTGTCAACGCTTCCACGGTGTGGCCTTCGTCGGTGTAGGATACTACCACGGCTTTAACGGCCGACCAAGGTGTGGTTGCCTTGTGCATGCGCCACGGCAGACTAAGCACACCGAAGAGAGAAGGACGGCTATTGATGCCTATACCTTGTTCTTGCAACGAGGCGGTGGTGGGTGGGAGCGACAACGCGGCGAAAAGTGACCAAGCGAGGGCTGTGATCAGTGTCGTACGAAGGACCATCAACCATCGATCGATGCGCTCTTTACCCAATAGAATGGCAAGCTGGTACGCGAGGCCTGAAGCGAGCAACGCGAGAACCACCGAAGCGGAGAAGGCCAGTGAAAGGCGGGTGCCGATGCTGCTCGGTCCGGTCACCAACACATCGGAAGCGCTGATCCAGTAGCCGCTGCGAAATTGTGTGATGGCCGCACCCAATTCATCCCCATCGGGCCCATCCAATAGCATGAGTACGCCGCTGTAGCACAGTCGCAGCACCAACAAGCTGCCCGCACCGATCAACAGGAACCGGATCCCGTCGGACGTGTTATCGTCCAGTTCCCACTTCATGGCTACTTGAAGTAGCGCATGTCGGCACCGGCCTTCAAGCCTTTCACCGAGGCGTGGATCAAGCGGATCACGTTCTCCACATCGTCGCGGTGTACGGTTTCCACCGTGGTGTGCATGTAGCGCAAGGGCAGGCTGATCAAGGCCGAGGGAACCCCGGCCGCACCGTAGGCGAAGGCGTCCGTATCCGTGCCTGTAGCGCGGCTCGCGGCCATGCGCTGGAAGGGGATCTTCTCGTCCTGCGCGGTCTTCACGATGTGCTTCAGCAGGTTGTTGTGTACGGCCGGCGCGTAGCTCAATACGGGGCCGCTGCCGCAGGCGATATCGCCGTTCTGGATTTTGTTCATCATCGGCGTCTGCGTGTCGTGCGTGACGTCGGTCACGATGGCCAGATCCGGCTTGATGCGTTCCACGATCATCTCCGCACCGCGCAGGCCCACTTCCTCCTGCACGCTGTTGGTGATGTACAGTCCGAAGGGCAATTTCGTGCGTCCTTCTTTCAGCAGGCGCGCCACCTCTGCGATCATGAAGCCCCCCATGCGGTTGTCCAAAGCACGACCGGTGAAGTTGCGCTCGTTCAGGATCATGAACTCATCCTCGAAGGTGATCACACAACCCACGTGTACACCAAGCTTCTCCACTTCTTCTTTGCTGCTGCAGCCGCAATCCAAGAAGATGTTGTCGAGGGATGGGGTCACCTCGGTCTTCCCGTTGCGCACGTGGATCGCCGGCCAGCCGAACACGGCCTTCACGATGCCTTTGTCCGTGTAAATGTTCACCCGTTTGCTCGGGGCGATGATGTGGTCGCTGCCCCCGTTGCGGCGCACGTAAATGAAGCCTTCCTTGGTGATGTAGTGCACGAACCAGCTGATCTCATCGGCATGGGCCTCGATCACCACCTTGTACTTCGCGTCGGGGTTGATCACTCCCACTGTGGTGCCGTACGGATCCACGAAATGGTCGTCCACGTAGGGCTTCAGGTACTCCAACCAGATCTTCTGGCCCGCGCTCTCGAAACCCGTGGGCGAGGCGTTGTTCAGGTAGCGCTCCATGAACGCCATGGAGTCCTTGGTGAGGATGGACTTGCTGCTCTTCTTCGCGGTGTTCTTCTTGGCCATGCTGCTTGCTTGTGGTGGGGAGCAAAGCTAGGTGGAGCTACCAAGCGCCTTGGTGGTAGCAAGCGTCGAGCTATCAACATTGGGCGGTAGAGGGGCATTCCACATGGGCTTGAACCCGTTGAGGCTTGATCCACGAGCAGACCAGGTCGAACATGACCTAGGAGGGAGTGCCTATGAGCATCATTAGTTCATCGCTCCATAACAAAAGTTCCTAATGAGATCCCGGTATTGTTCGATCGCTCGGGATGCCACTTCTTTGCAGAAGGCATTTCCGATCATATAAGTTGAACCTGCCAGATCCTTCCATTCCCATGAGCCTCGCCTACGACATTGGACGGCCACTTCGTTCGAGCTTCATTTTCATCGCATCATTCTGGACCCTGTACACAGCGGCCCAGACGAATTGGTCTCCGGCAGCGGTGTTCGGTACAAATGGCGTGACGAATACCGATATCTCAACAGGACCGGATGAGATGATCCGTCATCACCTGCTCGGCGATGGAAGGATCCTATTGGCTGGCGGTGGTAGCGAGAATGGTTGTAATTGCAACTACATCTCGCTCATGCGTGCCGATACGGCTTGTGGTGGATTGGATCCGACTTTCGGGACGAATGGTAAGGTACGCCACGTTTTCGAGCAGCGTTCGAGCCTTACCGACATGGTTGTGCTGCCGGACGGGAAACTGTTGGCTTGCGGCCAGTCATCCGTTTCCACCGGGCCCAATGACTATCGTGGCGCGGTATATCGTTTCAATGCCGATGGAAGTCCGGATGAGACCTTATTGGGCGGTGGTTTCGTGCCCCAGCGGTTCGGACCGACCTTGTCAGGCTCTCACATCGCCGTTCTACCCATGAACAACGGTCGTTTTGCGGTGGTGGGGGGGACTTTTTACACGAACAATAACAGTTGGGATGGCAGGGGCGTGATGCGTTACAATGCTGATGGCACCTTGGACAACCAGTACAGCGGGGACGGTATGCACTGGATCCAGAACATCGGTGGGCCGTACGTGGGACAGGCTGGCCTTATGCAGGCGGACAGCAGTGTGCTTTGGATCGGCACGGATGCGAGCACGGGACACAGCATCTACTTCACCCGTTTCGCGATGGACGGTAGCACGAGCGACCATGTTACCTCGGTGGGGCCTGGGAATTACAGGGGCCTTAGTGCGAAGAACATTGGCAACGGTAAGTTCTTGGTGGGTTACAGCACCGATGCTGGAATTTGTGTCGTCGCTCGGTTCAATAGTGACCTTACGCTGGACGGAACTTATGGCGTAGGGGGAACCAGCGAAGTGGATCCGACCATTGCTGTGGACCAAGTGTATGGCCTGGAGGTACTAGAGGATGGTAGCTCGTTGCATTTCGGTGGCGCTACTTGGAACTCCATCCATTTCGTGATCAAACGAACGCCTGATGGTGCGCTTGACGCCACCTTCGGGGACAATGGGGTACTCCGGCTGCCGAGTTCACCTGCCATTACCGGTGTGCGCGGCGGTACCATCCTTACGGGGGGGGAGAGCCTGTTGATCCATGGCTTGGGTGGGTCCAGTGCGGCCATGATAACGAAGATGACCACGCGCCCGGAGTTGAATGCACTACCAGTGATCAGCGTGGAGGGCGAGCAACTGGTGGTTTCGGGAAGCGGTGACGTACAGTGGTGGTATGAGGGGCTACCCATCGCTGGCGCTACCTCACCCTCGATAGGACCGCTGGATGAAGGGACTTACGTGGCATCTCGCGCCTTTACCGACCAATGTGTGTTCGATGCGCCTGCCTATGATCTATTGGGCAACCACTTGTTCTCGGTCACGCCCGCCACCGTCAGCACGAACAATACGCATATCCTGCGCCTGCATGGCAGTTTCTATTTCGATACGGCTACTGTCGTGCTGCGTCAGGGGGCTACCGAATACATTGCGCACAGGGTATCCGTGAACGATGTGCTTGAACTCGCCGCCGTGATCACCTTGACCGAAGCGCCGCTCGGTGCTTACGATGTGATCATATATCGAGAGGGGTATGCCGATACGTTGCTCGCTGCTGTACAGGTTGTCCTTCCCGTGAGCGATGTCGTGAGCGCACTACAGATCGAATTGATAGGACCTTGGCGCACACTGGCAAATGTCGACCAGATCCACACCATACGGATGCACAACCCCACAGGCGAAGCCGCGCTTGGGGCGACGGTACATTTGCTGGTGGATGGAGATGTCGAAATAGAGCTGCTCAACGCGGTGATCGAAGAAGGGTACACGGATTCGATGCGCAACAATCACATGCATCAACGTGATTTCTTCCGGACAGGTCCTATAGAGGGCTTCATTGCCGATAGCGTGACCTTCGGTTGGTTCGCGATTCCCTATATCCCCGCTGGTGGTTTTCAGGATATCCAATTCAGGATCCGTGCAGGACAATTGGGGTACTATGAATTACATGCCTTGCGTGGTCGCATGTTGCTGACAGACCAGGAGATCCAGGACCTGGAACTGTTGCGAACCAGTTGCGATTTCCTGCCCAATTTCGTGCAGTGCCTCCTTGACCTGGTGGGCCAACTACCAGTGGCATCTTGTGTCACCAGTGCATTGAGCGTAGGCTGTGCGATATCGAATACTGCTGGTGCTGCAGTTCGTGATCGGAGCGAACTGGCATCTGAGGTGATAAACCTTGGAGCGGATGTACTGGGGCTTCTTACTTGTGAAGCTGGTGCTTACGCAGAATCGTTCATTGAGAATGAGATCCGCTCGCTCTTGGTTGGAGCGGCTGGAGGCTTGACCAGTATGATCAGCAATGTGGCTGCTGGCGAAGCTCCAGATATCGGCATTCCCGGCGCGTTCACTCTGGTTCCCGCAAGTTGCATCGATACACACAAGGAAGGTCCATGGGTTTCTAAGAAGCGCACAGCAGTGCTGTTCTCCATAGACCCCAATGAAAAGCGTGGTCCGGTCGGTCTAGGTGCCGAGCGTTACATCCACCGCAACAAACAGATGGACTATACCATCTCCTTCGAGAACGATCCTTCGGCCACCGCCCCAGCGCGCGAAGTGTTCCTGATCGACACCTTGGATCTGAACACCCTGGATCCTGCCACCTTCCGTTTCGTGAGCTACGGATTCGATACCGTGAGCACCACGTTGACCGAAGGACGACAGAGCTTCATCTCCGACGTGGACCTGAGGCCAGGTAAGAACGCTATTGTGCGTGTGGTCGGCTCCATCGATCCTGCGACCGGTTTGGTGAGCACTTCCTTCCGCACCTTCGACCCGAACACGGATCAGCTGACCGTGGATGTGGATGCGGGGTTCCTCAACCCGAACACCAACGGAACAGAAGGCCTAGGCTTCGTTTCGTTCATCGTGGATCAGCGGCCTGATCTGGCACATTTGACCACGATCGCCAATGAAGCGGCGATCATCTTCGATGCCAACGAACCCATCATCACCGAACCACATGTGAACCGCATCGATCATGCAGCCCCATCGAGCGAAGTGCTGGCGAGTACCACTTTCAGTAACGATACGCTTCTGATCGAATGGGATGCAGAGGATCCCCATGCTGGCGTGCGCACCGTTGAACTGGTGATCGTGCGTAACGCCACCGATACCATCACCTTGGTGATGCCAGGCGCTGCTCTGGGGCCGGTGGAACTGGTGGATGAGCCATTCAACACCTTTCGGCTCTATACAGTGGCCATCGACTCTACAGGCAACCGGGAACTGCCGCCGGCCAGCGGATATGATGTGGAGGTGGCCATGATCGGTACCTCGATCCCCGAGCACACATCGGGTGCTGGCAACATCCTCTTTCCCAACCCAACGAAGGACGTGTTCACTTTGGACTACACGCTCGATGAACCCGGCATGGTCAGCATCGAACTTGTGGATCAACAAGGTCGGGTCGTATCGACGTTGCTAGCCGGAGCCGAACGTGCCACGGGCAAGCATCGCGCGGAATTTTCGCTCCCACCCTCCTTGGCGCCAGGTGCTTACGGTGTTGTGGTCCGATCGGGCGATCTTGTGCGGGTCTCCATGTTGTTGCGCCAGTAGTCGACACACGACCGCCGCATCGAGCTGCGCTCCTCAGTGGATCGAGATCCACGCTCGTATCCAAGGAGCGGTACGTGTCGGGGAGTCGAAGATGGTCAGAGCCAGCCTTGGACAACCAGCTTTTGGGTAAGGACTCGCATGACTGGATAACTGATGGAGATCGGTTGCTCCGTAAGGACCGGTCCCACGGTCTGGTATCCTATCCGAGCGACAGCTGTGTCCCCCCCGTTTACCTTCGCACCAACCTCGCCAACGTGGCCGAACTCGTACCCCAGCGCACCGCCGACGGCTCGCTCACCTTGCGCAACAAAGCGTTGGATGAGCCTTACCACAGCTTGCACGGCGCCGTGCAGGAAAGTACCCATGTTTTCATCAAGGCGGGGTTGGAGTTCGTGGGCAAACTCCATGTGGATGTGCTTGAGGTCGGGTTGGGTACGGGGCTCAACCTGTTGCTCACCTGGATCCGTTGTCTCGAAGGGAAGTGTACCGTGAACTACACGGCTTTGGAGCCCTTTCCGGTGAGCGAACCGCTCTTGACATCCTTGGACCATTGTGCGGATCTGGCATGGCCGGGTCTCCACGAGCCGTTCATCGCCCGGATGACCGTGCTGCAGCAGGAACCGTGGGAACCGCTCGGTGGGCTACGTTTTCAACTCCTCCAACAACAGGTGCAGGAATTCCAACAAGAGGCTGTGGCCGATGTGATCTACTTCGATGCCTTTGGACCGCCCACCCAACCGGACATGTGGACCTTGGATGTTTTCCAGCGCATGTTCAACGCGCTTCGGCCCGGTGGTGTGCTGGTGACCTATTGCGCGAAGGGAGAAGTGCGCCGTACGATGCAGACAGCCGGTTTCAGCGTGGAGCGGCTTCCGGGGCCGCTGGGGAAGCGGGAGATGTTGCGGGGTAGGAGGGAGGAATAGAACGCTGATGTCGCGGACTTCGATGCTGATGCAGCATAGACAGCGATGCTGGTCGTTTTATTCAGTTTCTTGATCGTCATATGCTTGCAGCTGCATTCTAGCCAATTTATCATACCACATCAAGAAAGGGGATGACGACGGATACATGGATGGGTAGGAACACATGGCCAACGAGGTCAAAGCCTTGGATTGGGCGATGCGCATCCAGCAAAAAAAAAAGTATGGATCCAGCTTTCAGACAGGAAACTAGAAGAACCGATCGGTGAGGCTGAGAAAGGTAAAGTTCCTGGTTCAGTTCAGCATACGCTACTGGCGGTGGGTCATCGCGTCATCCGTTGATCATCTTGTTCAATGGATCGAACCGTTGTCTATCGACGCCAGGGTTCTCCATTGAATGACCACAGCTGTCAAATGGCTGGCGGCGGGTTGCAGCGTGAGACCCAATGTCGATCTTCAGAACTGCACTATAGAGTCCGAACCCGCTCCAGTTCTTTTGCGTATTCTTTCAGGAGCTTTCCGAAAAATTGTGTTCGATCCGTGCTCGTGTATGTTGAACTGGATCTATCTAATAACAGAATGTTAGTACGGAGCGTATTTTTTGTTCCAGGGTCATATCTACTTACTCCTATAACGACGAAACGATACTTATCTATGTCCGTGTATGTCGATAGATCGCTCACTTTGACATATTCAACAGCCCCGTGATACTCTTTAGAAAAGGCTTTTCGTGCGTATTTATTCCACCACTCCGCATTGTCAATATCCACAAGTAAAGTGCCGTCGTAGCCAATGAACTCCTTCGGTACTTTTCCGTTCTCAAGTGATACCACATCCTTTGAAACGCCACTGGCGACCGCGATAAGCACAAAAAAGGACCACATCGTATAGCTCAGGACATGCCGGGTGAATTCGCTTTCAAGGACTAGAGGTCCATGCGATACATTGGCACGCAAGGCGAAGGCGAGAACGCCGGATACGAGGTACACCATCACATCCATGAGGTCCGCAGTACCCGGAACAAGGCCTATTGCCTGAGTGTACTCAAATCCAAAGAATGCCACCAAGATCAAGGTGATCAGTGTGATGTTTAGCCGGTCTTGCCAAAGCAACAACAGGGTGGATACGAAAGCGAAAGCCCAGAGCCCATCAGCTAGGAAATGCAGGATATTATCGAATCGCGTTCCTTCAAAGAGGGGAAGGTATACGCAACCTCCTAAAGTCAAGGGACCAATGATCCGTAGCATCATATGTTGTAAGCTGAGTGACCTCAGTATCACTCTCACAATGTGGGGAACGGAACGGATGTGATGGTTCATTTCCTGGAGGGATTTTCGAGTTCAATTGTTGGCCGCCTTAGACCAAATTAGGGCGTACAGACCTTTGCACGTTTGGCATTTTCAAAACAGGGTATTCCCTTGCAATTGATCGTGCTACGGCGAAGGCTGTGTCAACCGTACTTCATTCAAATGTAGGAAATGGTGCCATCAAGGCAGTCATCCTTGTCCGATGAGCGGATCGCTCCTGGGATCCTTGGACCATTGTGCAGATCTGGCATGGCGGGGTCTCCACGAGCCGTTCATCGCCCGGATGACCGTGCTGCAGCAGGAACCATGGGAACCGCTCGGCGGGCTGCGTTTTCAACTCGTCCAACAACAGGTGCAGGAATTCCAGCAGGAGGCTGTGGCCGATGTGGTCTACTTCGATGCCTTCGGACCGCCCACCCAACCGGACATGTGGACCTTGGATGTGTTCCAGCGCATGTTCAACGCGCTTCGGCCTGGTGGTGTGCTGGTGACCTATTGCGCGAAGGGAGAAGTGCGCCGGACGATGCAGGCGGCCGGCTTCAGCGTGGAGCGCCTTGCGGGACCGCCCGGGAAGCGGGAGATGCTGCGGGGGACCAAGCACTAAACGCGTATCACATTGTTGAGTACGATGCACCTCGACGAAAGTGTCCCATTTCTTGATCCTCTGATCTTCTGATCACCATGCTCACCCTCCGCGTCTACGGCCTCCTCATCCACGCTGGTCATGTGCTCGTTTCCGATGAGCTCATCAAGGGCCAGCGCATCACCAA
>Ga0075154_10000855_pt1 | contig 23604 bp, 17 predicted proteins | sample JI71714BDNA_FD_70965 | JGI IMG/M metagenome (GOLD analysis project Ga0075154, IMG submission 70965) | Wastewater effluent complex algal communities from Wisconsin, to seasonally profile nutrient transformation and Carbon sequestration -... | ecosystem: Engineered > WWTP > Effluent > Algae...
CAGGAAAATCTGTGGCATGAGCCTGAAAAAAAGCAACGCTCAGCAATGAATAAGAAAACACATTCCTTGTTTTCATCAACAACTCCGGAAATTTAAGGGGTGGGTAATTAAATAGTGAACAAAAAAATAAAAAGTAAATTAATTGTACCCATTTTTTCAAAGGGATTCAATTTGGGCAGATGGGAGAACCACAGATATCAAGAAGAGAGACAACGGCTTTGCGCAGGCTGCTTTGGCTGATGTGAGTGACAAGCGTTTGAAACAGACACACAGGCAGCATAAGCTGCCCGGACCGAAGAATACTTAGATAAAACGCAATTACCGCTGAAAATGTTGCTTATGCTGCTTCACCGCCTCGTTCAGCATGCCAACCCAGAACGGGTCGAACTTGGAGCCGGCGGCTTTGCTGATCTCCATCAGTGCCGTGATCAGCTGCCGGTTGCTGGCTTCCTGATGATCGTGCTGGTTGGTCAGCAAATCAAACTCGTCGACGACCCGCAGCAGCCGCGCGCCCTCACTGATATCCTCAGCTTCGAGACCGTCGGGAAAACCACTGCCGTCCTGATGTTCATGGTGTTGCCAAATCATCGCCGCCGCATCTTGCCAGCGTGGTGAACTGGCGACCAGCGAGGCGCCCATCTCGACATGACGCTGCCAGACACTGAGCTGCTCGGGGTCGGCACGGCCCTGCGCATCGAGCATTTGCAGTGGTAAAAACGACATGCCTAAATCGTGCAACATGACCGCGACAGCCAATTGAATTTGATCGAGTTTATTTCCTGCCAACCGGTTCATCTCCAGCGCCAGAAACAGCTGCCGGGCTGAGCGGCCCTGCCAGCGCGGGTGGCGTTGCTCCAGTGCCGGCAAAAGTTGGATAAAGAATTCGAGATCAGCATCCATCCGGATGCGGTAGTACTGCAGTAATCGGCGACAGGCATCCACCGCTGAAGACGCTTTAGTCTCCGTTGTCGTCACAGAGCTGTTCACGACTTCCGGCAGTTCATCTTTGATTGCCAGGGCCTGCACATGGGTCGGGTCCAATAAGCCCAGCACCTGACGGATCCGTACGCCACGCGAGCGCTCGTCGGCACTGGTGAGGCCGGTCAGACGCTGACAAATTTGCTGTAACTCGCCCGGCGTTAACGGCTTCGCTGTATCGCCGATACTGGCTTCTACCCACTGTTGCGTGCGGTCAAGCGTTAACTGAATCACATCACATAACGAACTGTCGTAAGCCATGTGCCCTTTACGGATGTCATCCAGCACATCTTCCAGACTTTGCAATAAGGGGATCAGCGAAAACAGGCCGATAAAGCCGAGATTACCTTTGATGGTATGGACAACGCGGAAGATGCCATGCAGCAGTTCAGGCTGCTGCGGATGCTGTTCCAACTCGATTAATGTGGCTTCACATTGCTCATAGGCATCACGAAAATCTTCAAAGAAATCATCGACACAGTCGCGTTGTAACTCGTCAGGGCGATTTAAATTCAGCTGGCTCATCGGAAAGGCTCCCGGCACTACAAAACATCAGTGTAGACAGAAGCTTAACAGCTGTATAGCGGCAAGCCAGTCACAGGGCGTGTAAAAAGCCGGCAACAGGATGCCATGTCGCTGAAAACTGACCGGCAAACCTGTGCAGGCAGTTACTCTGTTAGCGTCGAATCACAAAATCTTCAGTACTACGGCGTACTTTTTGTAAATTCACCAGCCAATCGCCTTCCGTAGCGCGATACCCTAATGGCAACAGCAATACCGAGCGCAGACCGAGCGCTTTCAGATCCAGAATGTCGTCGACCATCTCCGGCGTAAACCCTTCCATCGGCGTACTGTCGACACCTTCCTCTGCCGCAGCAATTAAGGCGCTGCCCAAGCCGATGTAAGCCTGACGCGCGGCATGCTGGAAATTCTCTTCCGGTGTGCGGTTCGGGTAAAAGCTCAGGAGCTTCTGACGGTAAGCCTCCCAGCCTTCGTTACGCATGCCGCGTTGCTGATTGACCAAATCAAACATCTGATTGATCCGTTCGGCGCTGTAATGATCCCACGCCGCGAATACCAGCAGATGCGATGCATCAGTCACCTGACTCTGATTCCAGGCGTGGGCCCGGATTTTGGCCTTTGTTTCCGCGTCCGTGATCACCAGAACCTGATAGGGCTGCAGACCACTAGAACTAGCACTCAAACGAATGGCTTCCAGAATGCGCGTAACTTTCTCTTCAGGCACTATGCGCTGTGCATCCATTTTTTTAGTAGCGTAACGCCATGATAATAAACGTAATACTTCTGACATCAAGAGGACTCCGGCTGAATGTTGTACTCAGCCTACCACTTCTGTACCTTTTGGCATATAACTAATGCGGTGACAGGTGGTTCCGCCGCATTGGGGTGTTACCAGCGCACGCTTTGCTACTCAGTCGCCTCTTTGTTAAAACGGAACTTAGCGACGGTACCATCGGCAACCATTGCGTCAATCACTTGCTTTAAATGCTGATGCAACGCACTGTGCTGACTGTTTTTCGCCAGCCCGAGATTGACCGTGCCTTGCCTGCTGTAAGGAAGTTTAAAACTGGCCTTTTTAAACTGCTGATGATACCTGGGGTTTTTCTGCAGCACGTTAATGGAACTTTGGGCCGGACCAATTAATACATCAGCGCGCCCGAGTAATAACATGGCAAACGCATTGTCCAGCGATGTCGCCTCGACTGTTGTCATTTGCTTACGCCCGATAAAGGCAGGCAGTTCCGCATTGTAGGCGTAGCCTCTGACCAGAATAGCGACCTTGCCATGCAGTTGATGTTTTTCAGCAATATCAGGCTGGTCTGATCGCAGAAACACCACTTCTGATTTTGCCGTATCGTAGGGAATTAAATGCATATACGACGCGCGCTCGTCGCTGTAATTCAGGCTGGTCATTAAGTCGGTTTTTCCCGCCTTCATCATCGCTAAACAACGGGCAAACGGAGTATTAGGACTCACGCGGATCTCAATATTCGCGCGCTCGGCGATGAGCTTCATTAAATCAACGGTCAGACCATAAGGTGGGCTGTTTTCGGGATAGTTGTGCCAATTGGGGTGATCGTCCAGACACCATTCCAGCACCGGTTTTGCTGTGGCAGGCACAGTCAGGCTCAGCTGTAGAAGCGCTGCCACCATCCAGACTTTGATCATTCAAACCATGCCGACAACCAACAGATGATGCAGAGTATAGATCTGTTTCAGCTGAAAGCCGCAACCAAACGACTGATGGACTCCCGCAGCCAGGCCTGCAGCAGCATTTGTTCTGCTCAGACGCTGACTGCGGTGATGACGCGATCAGAGCTTGACTCTGATCCCGACAAAGCCGGTACGCTCGGCTGCAGGTTCGATCCCATCGGTACGCACGCGACTGTAGTAATTTTCGTCAAACAGGTTGTTGACGCCGAGATACACAGTCCAGTTCACAGAGAAATCATACTCAGCATTGAAGTCTACCACCCGGTAGGATGGGATTTCGGCCGCAATGACTGCATTGCCTGTGCCGGCAGCACGGTTGGAATCCTGCCAGTATTGCGCGCCGACTGCCGTCGCAGCTAGGCTGGCTGACAAGCCGTCTTGTTGATACATCAAGCCGGTCCGAACTACGTGGTCTGGTGAAAATGCCGACTCATTACCCACGACACTGCTAGTCACACTTTGAGTGATCTCAGAATCTAGCAACGAACCATTGGCAAACCAGCTCAGGCTGTCAGTCAGCTGATACTCCAGCGCAAGTTCCAGGCCCTGATGGCGTGAATCGCCACTGTTAATGCGTTCAATGTCAGATACATTGACCTGAATTTGTTCAATTTTATCTTTGAAATCAATCTGGAACAGACTGATATCCAAAGACATATTGTCCAGAGGCAGACCGCGCCAGCCCAACTCGTAGTTCATACCGGCGGACGACTCCGGAGCATTGCTGCCAGCCAGCTCTGATGACGGATTGATTAAATCGTCAAAACGCTGTGGCCGGTAAGATTCAGAGATGTTGGCATACACAGCTGAGGTACCAGATAGTTCATACTGTCCGCTCAGACCAAACAGCACCTTGCTGTAGTCTTTATCCAGATCGATCGCTGCGCGCTTCAGGTTCGACTGCTTGACCAATTCTTTCAGGTCATAGTTGACCTGTTCCAGGCGCATCGTTGGCGCGATACTGAACTTACCCAACCTGAACAGATTTTCAATGAAAAGCGCCTGATAAGTGGTCACGCGCTCCTGTGAAAAAATCAAATCCTGCGGATTTTGCTGATTTGACTGAATATTACGGCTGTTGTGCCGGGTTCTCGGGCTGTCACCACGGTCATAGGTTGTGCCGGCAGTCAGGATATGGTTTTGGCCCCAATTTAAGCTATAGCGCAGGTCGAAACCCAGGTTCTTAAACTTTTGTTCATCAAGGTTGGCGATGGTTGGCGGCGAGGCTGGCGGCAAAAACATGGCAGAGCGGCGGCTAAACCGGTCCATTTCAGTCAACCATACATTGGCATTGAGAGTTTCGTTTGCGCTCAGAGTTTGATCATAGCTGAAACTGACAATACTCTGATCGATGATCACCCGGTTAAAGGGTGACTTCACCAAGTCGCGATTGCTAGCAAATTCTGCCGAAGTTAAACGACCGGCTTCACCCGATTCAGACCGATAGATATCGACATTCACGCCAAGCCTGATGGCATCGAAGCCTTCATAAGAAGCGCCGAAATAGCCTGCAGTGACCTCAAAATCTTCATTCAGTCGCGGGCCATCTGCTTTGCGATGATCAAAAGACGCCATAAAACCGGTATCGCCATGGGCCCAGCGCGCTTCGTTATAGGTACTGTATAAATTGTCACTGCCAACAGCGTGCTCGGTGCGCACTTCTGTTTCTGCTTTTGCGTCCGGACGGCGGGTCACAAAATTCAGCACCGGGCCAATTTGTGGGCCGTACATCAGGCCGGAACCGCCACGGATAAACTCGACCCGCTCAATTCGCTGCGCCCCCGGCATGTAGTAAATCGTCGGATAGCCAAAACGGTTGGCGGCCAATGGCACATTATTTTGAAAAAAAGCAATAAATTCAGACTCGTGCGGATCACCTAAACCACGGTAATTGACGTTATAAAAACTAGGTACTTTTTGCTCGGACACAAAAAGTCCGGGCAGTCGTGAGAACATTTGGCGTAAATTCGGTTCGATGAAGGTTTGTTGTTCAGATAAGTCGACGACTGAGGTTTTTTTCCCTTCGAACAGTTTACCCTCGACCAGGGTCGGCATCACATCACTGTGGCGCTGCTCTGATTCGCCCCTTACCTCAATTTTTTCAATCTGTTTATTGCTGTAGTCTTCAGCTGCAAAGACCGGCAATGCAGCCGGCGCTAGTGCTATCCACACACAACTCGTCAGTTTGGCAATTTGCATCATACCCTCACGGAAATAATTAAATAAATGATTATGCGAATGATTCCTAATTACTGAAATTCTAAAAGAACACTAGGCTAGACTCAAGCAACAAAGTGCTAAGTTGCGTCAGATAAAGATTTACGAGCTACCAAGACACTCCAAAGATCACCGGCGTGACAGCTCAACTGTGACTAGTTTGCATGCCTAATAGCTGAATAGTTCAAACCCCAGCAAATGCGGCGAAGCAATGCACAGGGCGATTTTGGCAGGAAGGATTTAGATTTCAGGTACTTTACGCGGAAAAATAAGCAAGTTCGCAGCATGGCTTCGTTCAATACCAACTTGGCGCGTGTCAGATACCACAACAACGCAAAACGCCCTCAGTAGAGGGCGTTGCAGACCGACAAACAGCTAGATTCAGGCCACGAAATTGGTTGGATATTACGCGCCTACTCAGGCCAGCGGCTGAACATCTAGCCCGTAGCCAAACCAAATCGCGCCGACCAACACCATTGAAGCAGCGAGCAATAATTTTGCCATCAATGGCCAGCAAAAGCTGAACCAACGGCTGTATGGAACACCGGCTATACCCAGAATCCCCATCAGTACCGCATTCGTCGGGACTATCATATTCGAGAAACCATCACCAAACTGAAACGCAAGTACCGCGACCTGGCGGGGGATCTCCAGCAAATCACTCAGCGGTACCATCAGCGGCATGATCACATAAGCCTGCCCACTGCCAGACGGAATGAAGAAATTCAGTAGCGTTTGGATCAACAGCATGCCAACCGCAGCAACCTCAGGGCCAACTAATGATAAAGGCTGTGACAAGCCATGCACTAACGTGTGTAGGATTTGTCCATCCTCCATCACCAGAGATATGCCACGAGCAACACCAATGAGAATTGCTGTAGTGGTGAGCTCCATCGCGCCATCAATAAATTTCTGCGCGGTGAAATCTGCTGATAATTGCCCGACCCAGGCAGTAAACAGACCCCAAATAATAAAGCAGGCACTCAGTTCATTCAGATACCAACCATGCATCCGGATCCCATAGGCCACCACACCCACAGTCAACAAAAAACTGCCCAGAATAGTCCGATGACGCCAGTTCAGTGCCGGATATTCCGGCGCAGGATTGTCGCCCAGAGGGCAAGGTAAATCGGCAACCAGCGAGCGGCTGGGATCAGCCTGCACCTTTTTTGCATAACTCCATACATGATGCACACCAATCAGGACAAAAGGCAGGAAAATAGCCAATCGCAGCGACATCCCAGACAATACCGGTAAACCGGCAATTTGTTGCGCGACCACCACAGTAAAAGGATTAATCGCCGACACACCATAACCAATGCCATAACCTGCAAGGGTCATCCCCACCGCGGTCATCGCATCAAGCCGCATCGCTTTGCACAGAGCCACCAAAATAAGCACAAAAGGAATGTATTCACCCGCAGTGCCGATGGCGCTAGAAGCCATGGCAAAGCAAAACACGACCATCAGGATCAACATCTGTGGGCGCTGGCCGTAACGCTGCAGCAAACGCCCAATCAGAGCGTCAACGGTACCCGTGGCGCGAGCGATTGAAATGACGCCACCAAGAATCAATACAAAGAAAATAACATCTTGCGCACTGGCAAATGCTCGGGGGATTGCCGTCAGCAGATCCCAAGGCGTCAGATACTCTCGCTCGGTCGCAAAGGCGAACGTACCGGGAACTACGGCCAAACGACCATTTTCAAGTGCTCTGGTTTCAAAAAAACCTTGGGGCACTAACCAGGTCGTAACCATGGCCAGCACCATCATGCTGAACAAAAGAGTCAAGGTATGCGGAACTTTAAGAAATTTTGTCATCATCTTTAGACTGCTCAGTGGGGGGACCGCAGTTTAAACCAGCCCACCAGAAACACCAAATGCTGCCGAATCGGTTAGACCTCTTTATCGAGCCACAGTATCAGTCAGGTCCCGCCGCCCCAACCTGATGAAGAGGACGACACACCATCCTATGGCCCGCTCCAAATATTGCGCCAGATCAAAACCGGCACCCGCTCATTTCGTCATAATCCGCGCCATTTTTTCGGAGCGGCATCATGACGTCTACCCCATCTCAAACTAAATCCGCAGCAGCCTCTGCCAACTTCCGCCCTGAGCTGCTGTCTCCGGCGGGCACGCTCAAAGCGATGCGTTACGCCTTCGCCTACGGGGCTGATGCGGTTTACGCCGGCATGCCGCGATACAGCTTGCGCGTGCGCAACAACGAATTTGATTTGCCAACACTGGCACAAGGTATTGCTGAAGCCCATGCGCTGGGCAAGAAATTGTATTGTGTACTGAATAGTGCGCCGCATAACGCCAAGCTGGAAACGCTGATCGACGACATCGCCGAAGTCGTCGCACTAGGCCCCGATGCACTGATTGTCAGCGATCCGGGCGTCATTCATCTCATCCGCCAGCATTTTCCGCACATAGAACTGCATTTATCGGTGCAGGCCAATACGGTGAACTGGGCTGCCGTGCAGTTTTGGGCACAAAACGGCATTTCGCGAGTGATTTTATCGCGTGAACTGGCGCTGGATGAAATCGAACAGATCCGCCGCAAAGTGCCGCAAATGGAACTGGAAGTGTTTGTGCATGGCGCACTCTGTATGGCGTATTCCGGGCGCTGCCTATTGTCCGGTTATATGGACAAACGCGACCCGAATCAGGGGACCTGCACCAACGCCTGCCGCTGGCCTTATCAGGTCAGCACCGCCACGGAAAATGAAGTAGGTCAGTTTGTGCCGGCGGTCGATGCGATGCAGCAGCCAGTGCAGCCTGCACCCGTTTTGTCGTTACATCAGCATGCCCCTGTCGCGGACATCATCCTGCTGACAGATCCGCAAAAGCCCGACGAACAAATGCCGGCATTCGAAGATGAACATGGCACTTACATCATGAATTCCAAAGATTTAAGAGCTATTCAGCATGTAGACCGTTTAACGCGGGCTCAAGTCCACAGCCTGAAAATCGAAGGCCGCACCAAGTCGTTTTATTATGCCGCCCGTACCGCGCAGATTTATCGTCGCGCGATTGAAGACGCCGTCGCGGGCCGGCCTTTTAACCCGCAGTTACTGACAGAGCTGGATGGTCTGGCGTCGCGTGGCTATACCGAAGGCTTCCTGCGCCGGCATATCCCGATCCATGAGCTGCAAAACTACGAAAAAAGCGCATCGGGCAGCGACCAGCAGCAGTTTGTTGGCGAAGTGACAGGCATCGATACCAATACCGGCCGCGCCTGGGTCGAGGTGAAAAACCAGTTTAATGTCGGTGACATTCTGGTGTTAATGGCACCGGGCGGTAACCGGCAAATTTGTCTGCAGCAACTGTGGAATGCCAAAGGTGAACTGACGCAACGGGCACCAGGCGCCGGGCACCGGGTACAAATCGAACTGCCAGAAGGGATGGCCACGGACTACGTACTGGTGATCCGCGACTTACCCCAAGCCGAAATCAGCAGCCGGGGTTGTGCCTGATGGCGCTGAAAATCCTCGACACCTGTATCAACTGCGATATGTGTGGGCCTGAGTGCCCAAACAGTGCCATCTCGCTGCAGGTCGTCGCATCCGGCAAAAAAATCTACCAGATAGACCCTGCCCTCTGCACTGAATGCGAAGGGTTTTATCAATCTCCCACCTGCGTCCAGGTCTGCCCTATTGATGTTGTGGTGAGGATTGCTGAGGATGTGGTTCGCTGAAAACGACAAAGCCTGAGCGGGTGACTCAGGCTTTGCTGGTTCGGTCACAATAGTTAATGCCCAGCGATTTGCAGCTGATTCAATAGTACCGAACCGGTTAACACGCCACCGCGACGGTCAACGTCTTTGCCGATCGCCGCAATATCCATAAACATCTGCGCCAGATTACCGGCGATAGTCACTTCGCTAACCGGGAACTGGATCTGGCCCTGCTCAACCCAGAAACCTGCCGCACCGCGCGAATAATCGCCGGTCACGCCATTGACGCCCTGCCCCATCAGTTCCGTCACTAACAAGCCTGTGCCCATATCGCGCAGCAACTGTGCTAAATCGGCATCGCCATGCTGTACAAACCAATTATGGATCCCGCCAGCATGGCCGGTACTGGCCATCCCCAGCTTCCGGGCTGAATAGCTGGAGGTGATCCAACTGTGTAACACGCCGTCGGTGATGATTTGCCGATCGGTGGTTTTCACGCCCTCACCATCAAAGGGACTGGATGCCAATCCCTGCAGCACATGGGGCCGCTCACTGATATTGATATGCGATGCCATCACCTGCTGACCGAGCTTATCCAGTAAGAAACTCGATTTCCGATAAATGCTGCCGCCACTGATCGCCGACACTAAATGGCCAAACAGGCTGCTGGCAACGTCGGCACGGAAGATCACCGGCACTTTTTGTGTCGGCAAAGTGCGGCTATTGAGGCGCTGCACTGTTTCTTCTGCCGCTTCGCGGCCAATCGCCGCCGCATCGTTTAAATCCTGCAAACGGCGACCCACGGTGTAGCTGTAATCGCGCTGCATATCTTCGCCATCTTCCCCGATGACAGAGCAACTCATGCTGTGGCGGCTGCTCGGATACCCCACCAGCTGACCATGGCTGTTGCCATATACTTTCAGACCCTGATGAGAAGAAAAAGACGCGCCGTCTGAATTGGTGATCCGTGCATCAACGGCAAAAGCGGCTTCTTCAGCCGCGGCGCACCAAGCTGTGGCCTGTTCGGTACTGACCTCAGCCGGATGATATAAATCTAAATCCGGCGGACTAAATTCCAGCCAGCTCGCTTCGGCGAGGCCCGCGCAAGGGTCTTCGGAGGTATAACGGGCGATATCAATGGCCGCCTCAACAGTGCGCTTTAACGCCGCCGGGCTTAAATCAGCGGTCGACGCTGAACCTTTGCGCTGGCCGACATAGACGCTGATGCCCAGACCACCGTCCTGATTAAACTCCATCGTCTCGACTTCGCCATGACGGGTTTCGACGCTCAGGCCGCGTGTCCGGTTCATCGACGCTTCGGCACTGCTGGCACCAAGCTGACGCGCATGCGCCAGCACTTGACTGACCGCGGCTTTCACTTCGTCGATTTCTTGCTGAATAGTCGGCATGTGTTGACTCATAACGGGCTGAAAATCCTCAAGGTTGCAGACTGGCAAGCTTACCACAGCCACCAGAAAAGCGCAGAAGTCTGCGCCTGTTATCCGGCTGACGCGGCTTTTCGTGGCTATCTTTGATATACTGACGGGATTTCCGGCAACAAAACTGAAGTTATGGCAGATATTACTGATTTTACCAACGGCGACGACTGGGACCGCGAGGAAGGCAAAAGCAAAACGCAGGTCAAAAAAGAGATGCATGCGTTACAGGTGCTTGGCGAAGAGCTGGTTGCATTAAGCCCAGCCGCACGTGCCAAGATCCCGCTGGATAACGACCTGGCCGAAGCGTTAAAACTGGCCGACAAGCTGGTGAATAAACACGAAGCTTACCGCCGCCATATGCAGTTCATCGGCAAAGTGATGCGTGGCACTGATTTGGAACCGATTGAGCGCGCACTCGCCGTAGTTCGCAATACCAATCAGGCCGCAACGCGTAAATTCCATCTGATTGAAGATTGGCGCGACAAGCTGATCGCCAACAATGACGCGGTGACTGAATTTATTGCCGAGTACCCGCAAGTGGACATTCAGCAACTGCGCACGTTAATCCGCAATGCGAAAAAAGAGCAGGAAAAGAACCAGCCTGCTAAATCTTACCGCGAGCTGTTTCAATTAATTAAGCCGGCTATCCTCGGCGAATAATCAGTATCTCGTGCTGACAATAAACCAGGCCGCCATTGCGGCCTGTTTTTTTGAACCTGGTTAAAACACATCAAATAGCACGTCAGCAATGACCGCTGTCGCTACCGCGACCAGCACTAAATCCGACCCGCAAATTTGCCACTCATGCCCCGGATGTTGTGGGAGTGCCGCTAAAAAGTCAGGTTGTGTGACTTTTTTTGCAATACCGGGCGGCAAAGGATTACCCCGTGCCAGTTGCTTGCGGATCCCCGGTGGCAATTGACGACCACCGCTCATCTGGTACTGCTGAGCCAACTGACGGGCCTGCACGACAGAAACGCCTGAACTCGCGATCACCACCGCGATGCCCGTGACTCCCAGCGACGGTTCGCTGGCTTTACGCGGTCCGCTACCTGGTTTTTCCTGGCTGAATTTTTCGGCTTTCTTGTCTACTAAGCGTTGTTTTTCGGCCCGTTGCGAAGCAACGTCTTGTCCCGGGCCGGGTGATGCCTGAGCGCTCATCGCACATACAAACGTGGCGATGCAGAACAGCCATTTCAGATCCATCATCTAACCTCGCCTCTCCTGTCGAGTTGATTCACGTCGAACACTGCTAATTCAAAGCTATGTCTGAAGATGCACCACCAAGCTGCAACAACCCAATACTAAATCTTCAGCACGGGCGGTACATAGGTGTCAGGGTGATCAAATACCCCTATTGAGAACGGGACTTGCCGGTTTGATAACAACCCTTCAGCTTCAGTGGAAAAGGATTTCATCTTGATAGCGTATTCTTCCAGCAGATAATCATCCGCACTTTCAGGCACCCAGGGCGGGACTCTGACTAATTGCCCCATATCGTCCACAGCGACGAAAGTGATAATACAGTGATTGGTTTCACGCGGAATTTGCGTTTTCGGATCCTGCGCTTCGACCGTGATAAATACATGCACACTGCTGTTACCGGTATGTACCACCTGGGCATGTAAATGCACCAACTGTCCAACCAATACCGGATTACGAAAGCGGATAGCACCGACCGAAACGGTCATACAATATTGACCGGTCCAGCCGACAGCACAGGCATAACCGGCCTGATCCATCCACTTCATCATCATACCGCCGTGAACTTTACCGCCAAAATTGACGTCGGTAGGTTCAGCAAGGAATTGAAAATCGACAGATCGGTTTGGCATCTTCTGACTCCACTACACCATGAGTTTGTTAACCATAGTGCTGCGGCGTCTGAACGGTAGACATTATCAGCTGATCAGACCTGCGCTATAGGTCTGCGATGTACAGTCTTCTTGCCAGTGAGCCCCAAGCTGGGACTCTAGGCTAAATGGATCTGCCCCTGTAAATACAGCCGAGCCTGACCACTGACCTGCACTCGATCGCCTTGCAATACACAGCGCAAAACGCCGCCGCGGCTTGAGGCCTGATAGGCCAGTAACGCTGTTTTATTCAGCTGTGCCGCCCAATACGGTGCAAGTCCGGCATGAATAGAGCCCGTCACCGGGTCCTCGTCGCCGCCGTTGGCCGGCCAGAAATAGCGGCTGACAAAATCATATTGACCGTCGGCAAAACCAAGACCTGGCGCGGTAGCAACCACGTCGTAAGGCCATAAGGTTTTCAGCAAAGCCATGTCAGGGGCCAGTTGTTGCACTTGAGCAGCATTGTCGTACACCAGAAACCAGGCTTGCTCGCTGCGCAGCACATCGACCGGTTGATGATTCAGCGCCTGCAATAAAGCTGCAGGCACTTCCGGCTGCGGATAAGCCAGACGCGGCGGAAAGTTCATATCCAGCCAGCCGTCCTGCCCCTGACGCACCGTCAGGTCGCCAACCTTTAAAGTACTGAACGTCAGTGCAGACACTTCATCGCGCAGGAACAACACAAAAGCTGCCGCCAGCGTGGCATGGCCGCAAAAGTCGATTTCACACAGCGGTGAAAACCAGCGAATTTGGTAATGCGCAGGCGCCAGACGCTTTACAAAAGCGGTTTCCGACAAATTATTTTCGGCGGCAATATTCAGCATCAGCGCCTCAGCAGGCCAGTCAGCCTGATCATCCGGCAGTGGCACAACCGCAGCCGCATTACCAGCAAACAGCTGATTGCTAAAGGCGTCGACCTGATAAAGTTCCAGTTTCATTTTGTCTGAGTTCCTGTGTTGAGCAGTTGCACACGCAGCGCGAGTCGGATCTGATCATGATAATAAAAAGCGCGCTGCATATCAGATGGATCCAATGATAATGGTTCCAGCAATACCAGCCCGGTGGCGGATTGCGGATAATACAAAGTGGTGCTGATGTACCCATCGACAAATCCGCTGTGACTATATTCAGTCAGGCCGTCGGTTTGACTGATCTGCAGACCAAAACCATAGCCCAGTGCGCCCCAGCGATGCGGCCTTAACATCTGTGGACGGGTCATCTGCTGATAACTGGCTGGTGTTAACAGCATCTGCTGATGCAAACATTGTTGCCAGCGGATGAGATCACCGGCAGAACTGACCAGATAGCCGGAAGGATTGTGACTAAAAGGCGCATCCAGCGTTGCCGCCACTTGCTTGCCAGCCCGCTCGGTTAGACCGGCAACCAGCAACGGTGCTTTCGAAGTCAGCTGCTGCGCAGACGGCGCAAAACTGTGCGTCATCTCGCAGCGCCGGAATAAGCGCGCGGTTTGCTCAGCAAAAGGTTCGCCGTAGATGCGTTCCAGCACTTGGCCTAACAAATCGTAACCGGCATTGCTGTAAGCAAAAGTGCTGCCCGGAATACCGGCAGGCGCAGTCCCGCCCTGACCTAAACCTGAGCTGTGCTCCAGTAAATGTTTGATAGTCATGGCATCGCCAAAGCGCTCGCGCTGCTCCGGCAGAAACTTCACAAGCGGATCACTGAGCGCCAGCCGCTGTTGATCCACCGCTTGCAACACCAGGGTTGCAGTGATTTGTTTGGACTGGGAACCCATGATGAACTGACGCTGCGCGGTCAGTGGCGCGGTTTGATTGCTGTAGTTCCACAGCAACTTGCCTTGCTGCGCGATCAGTACGATGCCACTAAATGGCAGTTGGACACGCGGGCCGGCGGGTTGCATCGCTTGTTCCAGCGCGACCCGGTCAGGCGTGACCCGGTCAAGCGCGACCCGGTCAGGCGCGACCCGGTCAAGCGTCACAACCGGCTCTGCCGCCTGTAACGGGGTGAGAAACAACAGGGCTGCAGTGATGGCCAGCAGATACCCGCGATGAAACTTGTGGTGCTGCATAGCGGAAATCCCTCTCAAAGCCCTACCTATTAAATCAACCGTTTCAGCACCATATCCACGCCGACGCCTTTAATCTTTGCCAGTAGTTTTTGTACCGGCTCCGGATAGTCACGCATCATTTCAATCTGGCTGAAATGACTGATTTTGGTCGTGTTGACGAAGATTTGCTGCTGTTCATGCGACAGCTGTGCCTGCAGCTGACCTAGCTCATCATTCACCAGAATGCCGTTTTCGTAATCCAGCGCAAAAGCCCGTGGATTCAGATTGTGCCCGGTAAACAAATGGCGGCGGCCATCCACGCTGACCCCTTTTAAGTGATAGCTGTTGTCTTCATGTTTCCACAACCGGATATCCAGCAGACCATGGTCGATGAAGCTCTGATTGCGTTTCACAAATTTACGCAGGATGGTTTCGTACAAATAAGGCAGGCCACCAATCCGGCTAAAACGCTGCGTTGGCGGAATGTAAAAATCGTTGGCGGTTTTGTCGCCGACCACGATAGTGACTTTCACACCGCGTTTTAAGCATTTACGCAGTGCTCTGGCCAGAACCGGCGGCGGATTAAAATACGGTGTATAAATCAGCACTTGCTTTTCGGCCAAGGCAAGGATCGCCAGTAACGTCTGATTCAGCTGATTCTTCAGCCGCCCCATCCCCATCAACAAACTGGCGCGAAGCGCAGCGTCAGATTGATCATGCTGCGGATAGCGATTGGCACGGGCATGTTTCAGCCAGCCGCGATGATGTGGTTTATACAATTGGGCCAACTGCGGGTCGTCCGACAGCAGACTTTGCACTACTTGCTCCTGATCGAGAATTTGCTGATGGCCACTGACAAATGCATCAGCCAACGGCTGATTGTGGATCAGTAAATAACGGTCAGCACGGTAACGCACCGGTACGCCCATATAGACATTATTTAATGAAGCGCCGGAATACAGCAGGGTGTCGTCAAACACAAAACCTTTTAAATGCAACACGCCAAAGAGTTCACGGCGTTTAACCGGCACGCCGAGGATTTGAATTTGCTCAGGATATTCAGCAGCAATTTCGCGATAAAAATCGGCATTCGTTTTCATACCGGCCTGACCAATCAGGCCGCGACGGGCACGGTGGAAATCGACATAGACCCGCACATCCAGTTGTGGATTGCGTTGTTTTGCCTCATATAAAGCACGCAACACGGCTTCGCCGGCTTCATCGGCCTGCAGATATAAAGCCGTCAGGACAATGCGGCGACGGGCACCGGCGATAAGCGCCAGCACTTTTTCTTTATATTCAGTAGCGTGACATAACACTTCCACTGCGGCTGCTTCAAACGCCGTAGCAGGCAATGCGGCCAGCCGGCGTTTGTTCAACATCTGTTCTAACATAGGTCCGTAGATCCCTGCGATTATTTATCTGGCGATGCCGGTTTCTGTGACCGGCTGGCATTGATCAACCAAGCTGAAAGCCGCCGTATTATGCGGTAAAGCTGGCAAACTGGCAAAGCAGCCGCTGCCGTCTGCTCATCAGGCAGTGCCGCCGACGGTCATACTGTCCAGTTTCAGCGTCGGCTGCCCCACTCCAACCGGGACACTCTGACCTTGTTTGCCACAGACACCAACACCGGCGTCGAGCTTCAGGTCGTGGCCGACCATCGATACTTTCTGCATCGCTTCCGGACCATTACCAATCAAGGTTGCGCCTTTGATGGGCGCGGTGATTTTGCCGTCTTCAATCAGGTAAGCTTCACTGGCGGAGAACACGAATTTACCGGAGGTGATATCAACCTGACCGCCACCAAAATTCGGTGCATAAATGCCTTTTTTCACCGAGGCAATGATTTCTTCCGGCGCATATTCACCGGCGAGCATATAAGTGTTGGTCATCCGTGGCATCGGTAGATGCGCGAAGGATTCACGGCGGCCGTTGCCGGTTACCGGGACATTCATCAACATCGCATTGTGTTTATCCTGAATATAACCTTTAAGAATTCCGTTTTCGATCAGCACGTTATATTGACCAGGTGTGCCTTCGTCATCAATATTCAGTGAACCACGGCGGCCGGAGAGAGTGCCGTCGTCGACGATAGTGCAGTGTTTGGATGCCACCTGTTCGCCAATGCGGCCGGAGAACGTCGACGCGCCTTTGCGGTTAAAGTCGCCTTCTAAACCATGGCCCACCGCTTCATGTAACAACACGCCAGGCCAGCCAGCACCCAGCACCACCGGCATCATACCGGCCGGTGCATCGACGGCGGTCAGATTGACCTGGGCCTGACGCACGGCTTCGCGGGCATAACTCATCCAGCGCGGTTCGCCGTCCAAATCTTCGCTGAAATAGGCGTAACTGGTGCGGGCGCCACCACCGGCACCGCCGCGCTCGCGCCGGCCATTGTGCTGCAGTAACACTGAACAGTTCAGCCGTACCAGCGGCCGGATATCGGCAGCATAGGTGCCATCACTCGCGGCCACCAGCATCTCTTCATAAACCCCGGATAAACTGACCATGACCTGCTCTGCACGGCTGTCCAGCGTGCGGATAAAGGCTTCAATCTGATGCAGCAAAGCGACTTTTTCAGTATTGCTCAGGCTTTGCAGCGGTTCGCACGGCAAATAAATCGCACTGTTTGCCGACTTGGAAAAGGCTTTCACCTGCCCCTGCTGGCCATGGGCGGCGATACCGCGCGCTGCAGTGGCTGCAGTTTGCAGCGCCTGCTTAGAAATCGTGTCCGCGTAGGCAAAACCAGCCTTTTCGCCGGTGACCGCGCGTACGCCGACGCCGCGTTCAATATTAAAGGAGCCGTCTTTGACCAGGCCATCTTCCAGCACCCAGGATTCATGCACACTGGACTGAAAATACAGATCGGCATAGTCCAGCTGATGCGCGAACAGGAAACCGAGGCTTTGCGCCACATCCTGATCGGTCAAATCGCTGGCAGCGATCAGATTCTGTTCCACGGCATTCAGCATCGCGATATTGGTCATAGCCTCTCACTTTTAAATGGGGTCACTGTGCAGCGGACCCGTTGGAAATTGGTTGTGTGCCGCCAGCGGCATGTTGCGGCGCACGGCGACCACGTCTTGGATATCGATACGGACTGAGATCAGTCCGGGTTCAGTGCCGGCATCTGCCAGCACCTGACCCCAGGGGTCAATAATCAAACTGTGGCCATAGGTCTGACGCCCATTGGCATGAATACCGGTTTGCGCCGGCGCCAGCACAAAACTCTGAGTTTCAATAGCACGCGCCCGCAGCAGGGTATGCCAGTGCGCGGCGCCCGTCACTGTGGTGAAGGCAGAAGGCAAACACAACAGATTCATCCCTTTCTGCTGTAGCTGCTGAAAAAGTCCCGGAAAACGTACATCATAGCAAATCGCCAACCCAGCTTTGAGCGAACCTAAATCTGCTACTGTGACTTTTCTGCCCGGCATAGTCCCGGCAGATTCACGGTAACTGGCGGTATTATCACTGACATCGGCGTCAAACAGGTGAATTTTCTGGTAATCCGCCAGCAAAGCGCCATCTGGGCCGAACAGCAGGCTACTGGCGCTGAAACGGGCCGGGTCCGGGCTTTGGGTCGGCAAGGTCCCCACCAGCAAATAAATCTGATGCTGGCATGCCAGCGCACTCAATTGCTGCTGCAGCGGTTGTTGTGCCGTGAAAGATTGACCTTGGGCCGCCAGCGGCTCAGCGATGGCCAGATTCGCGCCATCGGCACCGGCAAAACATAATGCGCCTTCCGGCACTGCCACCAATTGCGGCCTGGCCGGTGGGAGCTGCTGCAGGAACCGGGCGATCTGACGCAGATTGTCGGCCGGGTCCGGACTACTGCACAGCTGTAAAGCGGTCAGTTGCCAGTAATGAGCGTTGCTCTCAGTCATGCCGAACTCCTTTCGGATCTATCACTGGTGTGTCTTCCACCGGTGTTGCCTCGGGCATCCGCCGGTCAGGTGCTAAGACGCCTTCAACCGGCACTTCCGGTAACAGCGGACTTGGCTTGGTTGCATCTTCCATCGCTGCAGGTGCGCCCACCAACGGTGGCTTCACCTGCTTTGGCCGCTCATCTGCCGGGATCTTCACTTGTTTACTGTTACGCTCCAACTCAGTCACCGTCGGATTGTCCAGGTCACCGCTGACACTAAAGTTAATCTTAGAGATGACTTCAGCCGATTGGAACATTTCATCCAAGGCATAGGCGGCAACACCGGACACCGGATTCACCATCCAGGCCAGGATCACCGGCAGACTGGAGGTGACTTTCGGGCTAAACGCCATTTGATAGTTAATTTGCCGCGCTTTTAAATCGGCCTCGCCCGTCATTTCGATGTCACCAGCGACGCCGTCGACTTTGGTATCGGTGGTACTGGCAACACCATGGTCGATTTGCATCGACCCACGCATATTGTTGTAGAAAAATCCTTTGGCAAACACATCCCGAAAATCCAGCCGAAGTTTGCGCACCAGCGAGTCGAGACTGAACAACGAGAATAAGCGGGCGCCGCCGTCACTGACTTCGACCAGTGAGCCTTCACCTAAATCCCAGGCAATACCGCCGGATAACGTCTGGCGGTTCAACTGAAATGGCGCGCCTTGCCAACCCAGCTGCTCCAGCGTCACTTTAGCTTTGCTGCCGCTCATGCTGCGGCTGACATCATATTCCTGCATCAACTGGCCCAAGGCCGGACTTTGTAATGTACCACTGAAGCTGGTTTGCCCCAGACCTTCATCTTTTTGCCAGCTGCCGGTTAAATCCCAGCGATGCCCATCCCGCGTTGACGAAAACTCATCGATAACCCAACTGATTCCGTCGCTGTGCGTCTTGGCCCTCACCTCGCCCAAATCATAATCGCCAACCCTGCAAACCTTGCAATAAACCTGTATCGGCGGTAAATCCGCCAACCAGGGCATCGGTGTCAGCTTGGCAAAAGCTTCGGCTTCGAGCGCTGCATAATCCGGTTTCTGCGCTTCTTCCGCCTCCAGCAGCTGTTGGGCTTTCAACTCAGCGGCAGCCAGCTTCGCCGCTTGCTGATTGGCGAAAATCAGCTGGAGCCTTGCCAAATCAGCTTTGATCCCCCCCAATTGTAACTCGCGGGCAAACCAGATATCCCCTTGTGCTTCATTGGCAGCCAGCTGCAGTTGATAGCTGTCAGTGTCAGGTTTGAGGCTGAAATTCAGTTGATGCAGGAACACGTCATCAAACAGCCGCAACTGATTAATCCGGCCATTGACTGCAGACAAGGCAGGAAATACAGCATCCTCAGCCGGTTCCAGCGCAGCCAGTTGATTCTGTAACAAACTGATCCAAGGGAGTAATTCCGTTTGTTCCAGATTCACATCAATAAAAAAGCCATCCTGTAACTCAGTGCTCGGCAAGCCCAGACTCAGCAATGCGCCGGTGATCTTGCCACTTTGCTGGTCCAGCCGGGCCTGCAACTGTGCCTGATCGCCGTAGCGCATTTCTATATCGGACGCTTGCTCATTGCCGCTGCTCTTTAATAATACCGTGGCGCCGTCTGCCGCCGTTTTACCAAACGGGGCCGGCAGCGCCAGCTCGGCGGCAGCCAGATCAATCAGCGCGGTAGATTCATAGCTAAAACCGCTCTGTGGCAATTGAATATCCAAGTCCCAGCTGAAATTGGCCAGACCTTTCCCAAGCGTTTGCCAGTCTTCCGATACTAAGGCCAGTAGCTGGTCGATTTGTTGTTCACCATGCGCTTTGAGCTGAACCTGATATTGGCTATCTTGCTGCTTACCGTGCAAAGTGGCATGAAGCGGCACGCCATGACTGACAAAGCTCAGTTTGTCACTATCGATTTTGTCGTTATCAAACTGCAGATGACCTTGCAATTGCTCGACCGCCACCGCCGGCGCACGGATATTCAGCTGATTAGCAAAAAATTCCACATCGCCCAATGCGCGCACGCCGGTTTCTTTCAAACCAATCTGTAACTGCACTTTGGCATTGACCAGCCCACTGACCCCGAGGTAATCCAGCGTCGCACCAACCGAATCGCTAAGCGGAGACGCCAGCATCAGGCCGGTCACGCCTTCGGCCTGTGTTTGTCGCTCAATATCAATCAGCAACATATCCGCCTGAAACAAGTCGGGAATACGGGCTGTCACACCATTGTCCAATGCGACATCAAACAAAGTGCCGGCCTGGCTTTGGATCAGCATCCCGGCGTTTTCAAATAACAACTCGGCCTGCATGCCTTTAATCACCGGCCATTGCGGGTCAAACGAAAACTCGGTGTCCGCGATAAAAGCCTGGGCCTGGAAAATGCCATTTTGCTGGTCGTAGGGAAAATCCTTAAAGGCACCGTGCCACAGCACCCGGGCGACAGGGACCTGTCCACTGATCAGCGCCGGCGTCAGATACTTAATCACCGATTCAGGCATATGCCGGGTTGGGAAATAGTGCCGCGCATCGGCGACCGGCACCTTGCGTAGCTCTCCGAGCAATGTCATGCCCGGCGTATCACCAAGCTCCAGCACCAGTTGTGCGTCAGCTTCAATCTGCGGATGGCGCAGTGCCAGCCGGGGTATTTGCACCCGCCATAGCCCCTGTTGCTGCAGGATTTCGATCCGGGTTTGCAGACTCTGGTAAGGCGTGGCGCGGCTGAAGGCTTCCCCCCATGCCAGTTGACCGTCTATCCCTTGTAAATCCAGCAAAATATAATCCGGGCTGGCGCTAAAATGGCCGGTAAGGCCCGTCAGACCCGGTACGTCATCGACCGGTACTGAATTGAAATCGATAAAATCGCCGCTGACAAACCAATGCTTGTCCTTTAACTGCATACCAAGCTGAGTAATACGCGCATCCGTCTGAAATGACAGGATTTTACGCAGCGCGGCTGAATCTTCGGCAAACAGCTGCGCCAGTGGCACTGCGGCCTGCAACTGCAGCTGCTGTAACGAACCTGAATAAACACCTTGCTGACTGACTAGTTGCAGCTGAAAGTCATGCCAGCTTTGCGACCCCGAGGTCAGTGTTAACTGGCTGGACAATAACTGCCAGCCGTCTGCTGTCGGTTGCCAAAACAACTGGCCCTTGCCGAGGCTCAGCTGCTGGGTTTGGTCATCCTGCCGCCACATCAGCCGGTTTTCTGCCAGCGCAATTTGGATTTGCTGCAAAGTCCCGCCGGCAATATCGCCCCAAGCCTGAAAGTTAATGTCGGCGCGCGCCAGTTTCCGGCTTTCCGGCAGCAAGGTTTCAAACCACGGCAACACGTTCAGATCATTACTGGACAGATAAAGCTGGCCGCGACTTTTGGCTAGGCTTTCGCCGGTTAAATCCAGGACAAAGGCGATGGCATTCCCGGTGACGCCGGCAATCACCACCTCACCCGACCCCTGATGGCGTTCACCAGAATTCAGCCAGGCCAGGCGGCGGATTTGCATGTCAATCGGCGGGGTAAATTTGGATTGCAACGTCAGCCGGCTATCCACCAGCGTGAAGTTTTTCAGTTGCTGGAACAGTAATTGCTCTAAAGCACTGAGCAGGGGCTCCCGATCAGGAGTCGCCACCGGATCTTGTTCAGTCTGTTGCAGCAGGCGCTGACTGTCGATGGTCAGGTGTAGTCCGGATAATTCAAAATCATCGGCTTTCAGTTGCAGGCTGGTCAGGCTGGCCCAAAAATCGAGGCGAACCCGCAATTCGGCGACTTGCAGCAGGGTATCGCCACCGGGCGACTGCACGGCGACTTCCTGCAATAACAAGGCTGGGCCGGTGCTTTGCCAGGCTGCACTCAGCTGGCCGATGCGCACCGGTGCGCCATATTGCGCAGCAATAAACTGCTCGATATCAGTTTTATAGCCGGTGGCGTAAGGCAAGCCTAAACGTAACAACGTGACCAGAGTAGCAAGCAGCACAAGACTGACCGCACACAGCAGCCAGAGTTTATGCAGACAAAACCAACCGGCACGCTGAAGTCGTGCCACTACATCATCACCACGTCAAAATGTTCCTGCGTATACTGCGGTTCAATCACGACACTGATCTGCTTGCTGATAAAAACTTCCAGCTCCGCCAGGTTGTGGTATTCGTCGTTGACTAACGCATCCTTCACCGCAGGCGAGGCATACACCACAAATTTATCCGCTGCATAAGCACGATTAACCCGGACGATTTCCCGCATAATCTCAAAACAAACCGTTTCGACTGTTTTCAGCGAACCGCGGCCGGCACAGACCGGGCATTCCGTACAAAGTACGTGTTCGAGGCTTTCGCGCGTGCGTTTACGCGTCATTTCAACCAAACCCAGCGCAGAAAAACCATGAATATTGGTTTTGGTTTTGTCGCGTGACAACGCGATTTCAAGGCTGTGCAACACGCGGCGCTGATGTTCCTCGCTTTGCATGTCAATAAAATCAATGATGATAATGCCACCAAGATTGCGCAGTCTGAGCTGCCGGGCAATAGCTTGGGTCGCTTCGATATTGGTATTAAAAATGGTTTCTTCGAGGTTGCGGTGTCCAACAAAAGCGCCGGTATTGACGTCAATCGTCGTCATCGCTTCGGTCTGATCAATAATGAGATAACCACCGCTCTTTAGCGGCACCTTGCGGTCGAGCGCGCGCTGGATCTCGTTTTCAACATCGAACAGGTCGAATACCGGCCGCTCACCAGGGTAGTACTCGAGTTTTTCCGTCATCTGCGGAATAAACTCTTCGGTGAACGCGTGCAGCGCCTGCCAGGTCATTTTGGAGTCAACGCGGACCCGTTCCAAATCACTGCCGACAAAGTCGCGCAGGATCCGAAACGCCAGCGTCAAATCTTCGTACAACATGGCTTCTTTGCGGTGTTTTTGTTTGCGCTTCTGGATTTTGGCCCAGAGTTTTTTCAGAAAACGCGCATCCTGTAACAGCTCAATCTCACAGGCACCATCTGCGGCGGTTCGGACAATAAAACCACCGTTATCATCATCAATACAGGAGGAGACGATATCTTTTAAGCGCTGCCGCTCATCGTCCGACTCAATGCGCTGTGACACGCCGACATGCGGCGAGCCCGGCATAAATACCAAATACCGCGACGGCAGCGTGATATCGGTGGTCAACCGGGCACCTTTGGTACCCAGCGGATCTTTGACCACTTGTACCAGCAAATACTGGCCTTCATGCACCAACAGCCGGATATCTTTGACCGCAGAAACTTTCACTTCAGGATCA
>Ga0075154_10000857_pt1 | contig 23580 bp, 27 predicted proteins | sample JI71714BDNA_FD_70965 | JGI IMG/M metagenome (GOLD analysis project Ga0075154, IMG submission 70965) | Wastewater effluent complex algal communities from Wisconsin, to seasonally profile nutrient transformation and Carbon sequestration -... | ecosystem: Engineered > WWTP > Effluent > Algae...
AAAAAAACATAAGTCAAGATAAAGAAGAGTAGTGATTTTTGAAATGGTTTCTCCCCATCCAATAACAGTTAGCCGGTTGTTCGATAAGTTGATGTCTGTCTAGCTTGCCGAAATGCACTTCCCTGTCGGCGAACGTGGGCTCGTCCTAGGTTTTGTACTACCTAGCTTTCACGTTGTGATTTGTGGGGCGTTTTTCGGGTTTTTAAAATTTTTTGGTGACATATCCGATGTCTATGCTATATCCGACGAAAAAGATTTTTTTTGTGTTATATCGGGCGTTGATTCAAAATTCAAATAATGCATTGAATTGTGTGGATTCGAATCATGTACATAGTTTCTAAGTTACGCGTTAAGTGCGTACTTCGACTTGTCTATTCTTGACAATTATTCCAACAAATTCCACCAAATTACTCCTTGCTTGGTGTAGTCAAAAAGTCAGGAGTTAAGTTATACATTTTGTCTTTGGAGTTTAGGAAGAGTTTTAATTCATGTTTAAACTTGAGGCCAAAGCAATCTTAGCCGTATCGGCGATCACGTATGTTACGGTCCCAGTGCAAGGCTTCGCAGTTAATAGGTTATTTGGGCTTTTTGACAGTGGCAGAGTCACATCACCTGAACAATTTTGCCGCAGTGGTCGTGCTCGGCCAATGCGCGGTATCCTCGACGAAGTAAACAGCGATGCTTTTACCCTGGGGGGTGGATCCAATACAAATGGATCAAGCGGAGCGAGCGCAGCATCATTGGAGGAGGCTTTCGAAATTTTTTTGGCGGATTTGGTTTTCTCTCCAAATGACCCTAGACTAGATATTGTTGAAAGGTGGGAGCAGGCTACAGATCCTGCCTTCACAGACTGGCTAAAGAAAAAATCAGAAACGACAAGAGATGCTGAAGAAAGAGTAGCACTGAAAGATTTATATGGCATGATCCTGGATGTTATGCAGAAAGTGGAACTAAGCAGGCTTGCCGAAGAGCGTATCCGTGAGGAAGAGGCGGCGAATGAGGCAGCTCGTATTGCTGCTATGGAGAGAGAGGCAACTGAAGGTAGATTACTAAGCAAAACTGAGGTGTTGAAGAGGGCTGCAGCCGTGAGTGGAGTAAATTCAGATGATTCGTCCCGGACAAACGCCGAATCCGCTAAAAAGAAAAGCTTTCTGGAACAATCTGTGACCCCTGAAATTAGGATGTCATATGAAAGTCTTCTGCGAGAATTGTTACCACCTTTCAAACCAGGTTTCACTGTAACTTCAGCTGTCTACAATGCGTATGATCGATGTGATGCGCAGCTTCTGAAAATCCTGGAGGAGATGTCACAAAATGGTGATGTTGATGCCCAAGCGGCTCTAGATGCGATTGCTCTAGAACAGCAGAAGCGCTTAGCATCCGCAACAGAACGACTCAAGGAAGTTCTTCAGGCTGGTGATCCCATGCGAATGGAAGGTGCGGTCGTCAAGTTGGCCAAGGAAGGACGGGTTGATGAGCCATTCTTGCTACTTCTTGAGGCAAATGCAAATCAAGCCAGAGCCGCAGGCGCAGCTGGACCTGCAGCTCTTATGTTGAAACTAAAAGAGAGAGCAGTTTTGGAGAAAGATAAGTTGACACAGTCAAAGGAAGTGGCTCTTCTCAGGCGACTTCTTAGAACAGAAGACAAAGATAAACGAGAAGAGATTCTTACTGATGCTTTCACTCCAAGGGAACAGCTTCTTGTGAAGGGTACGGCAGCCAACGCAGCAAAAGCCATAGATGGAGAAGTTCCAGATCAAGAAAAACCAATGCCAGATGTTCCACCTCCAGATTTCATCGCTGCCTGTAAGGCTATCCTGATTAACTTTGGAAACCTCGGAACAGAGGAACGGGGCGATCTAAGTGGTTTTATCAAACAGATAGCAGCTGAAGCTGAAGTAGTGGCGACCCGTATTTATGGCAAGGGCATGACTCCGAGAGAGCAGCAGGATCGAGCTTGGAAAGAAACAACAACATCGATTTTTGACTTGGAAACTTTGGAGATCGAGGCAGAAAGGTTAGGTGACAGAGCACCATGGACCAATCCAGATAATGACGACATTTTGCCAGGGTTTGACTCTGAAGGAAGAATGAAAATTGGTGGTACTAAGTAACGCCCCCACCCGAGGAAGTTTATTATCACAACACGTTTAGGGCATATCGCGGGTTTGGGTTACTGAAAATATTATGCTCGAATAAATGTACTTGATACTTTGAAAAATAGTATAGAGGATCTTTATAAGAGCTCTTTTTAAGATATAACAAATATTGAATTTTAGATTCTATCAACGAAAATACATAATTCTTTACATATTTATGTTTTCACAAGAACAACACAAATTTTTCTATTATACTTTACAGAATTCAGCAATATCATCTCTTATGCTTTTCAGGATGCTGCTCCACCAATTCTGTATTATTTCACCGAATAAAGGAATGCTATCGAAAAGTTTTGAAAATTCCTGATCCAAGCTTTTGAAATTCCTTCTGGTAATGAAATTCACCACAACTAAGAATATTATCAGAGAAATGAGTTCACGTAATCAAACTTGGACACTTTGTCTATCTATCTGTTCTTAGGTAATGAGTCGTTTGGAACCAAGGACTATTTGCTTTGCTTTCATAGTACTCATTGATGAATTGTTCATTCATACCCCCTATGTGTCATGAGACAACATTGTCAATGTGCCACAATAATGTGCATTTCTTTCCTTTGATGTGTTATTAGCTATACACCAGTTTTAGGGATTGATAGTGAATCCCAGATTTTAAGCTTGGAAGTGAGATTCTAAGAAGAGCAGTGCAGCCTACAATGTGCCAATCAGTACTTTCTTGATATCGGCATTTATGATGCTCCTGCCATTCTCAGGTACAGAATTCTCGATTTAAGCCTCTTTGGTGTACAACAGCCATGTCCAGCTTAAATTGATAATCGGCTTGCTGTAAACTCTACGTGACTTTGTACCACAGTACTAAGGGGTAGTACATGCACGCTCGGAGGACAGCCCATGTATATAAAATAGAATAATTATACATACATATATTAAAAAATCTTTTAAGTATCTTGAACATTCACACTGCCTGATTTATAAATGCATCCATCAGATTTTGAAGTGTGCGCGCAGCAGTAGCATGATGTGAAGCCAATCTGTTAGCATGCATCATTTCAAGCCTTGTATTCTCAACAATGCCAGCAGCTGCAGGAACTTTATGCTGTACCTATGATTGGTGATGGCTCTCCATCCCTCATCCGCCTTGGGCAATTCATCACCAGTTTCTGGGTCCGTGTTTATCTGTGTGGCTTCATTTGTTCTATGGTGTTTAAGTCATTGATTGATATGTATTAGTCATCATTTGATTCATTTTCTATGGATACTTCATTGTCATTGTCATTATCATCATAATGTTCCATCTGTTCATATTTTTCTGCATCTCCTTGATATTGCCATCTTTGTCAGTGAATATGATTCCTTTATATTTCTTGCATGCCTTGTCAAGTTGGTGTACTGTAGCTATCACTTCTTCTGGCATCATTAGGGCTGTCCAATTATTTCTTATGATTTTATTGCTGGAGTGTAGGCTCAGGAAGTAGTAGCTGCCTTGCCCATTGCCCATTGGATGTAGTGTTATTGCCCTGGATGTTCTAGGGAGCATTGAGTTGTTGTGTTGCTTGTGAACCTGCACATATACCATGAATTGTAGCTTACAGTGTTTATTGTAGTCTATTTTGGATCCTGTCACTATTGTGTGTGGGCTTCATGTAGAATGTATACCTTCCTTGTGTGGGAAGCAGTTCACCCAGAATATAGTGTTGTAAACAGTTTCGACGATTAATCTGTGTGGCAATATGTCAAAAGGCAGTGTGTTGATAATTGCCCTTGCCCATTCCTTCACTGTTCTAATGTATCTTTTGATTTCTGGTACGTGCTCGTCAATTCCTGTGATGTTCACATTTATGCCCTGTAATTCCATATGTTTTCTGATACATTCGAATTGTCAGTCTCTGAGCATATGTTTAATTCTGAATCCATGCCAGTGGCATGTGTCAATAATCTGTTGTATTGATTTTATAATTGTGGACTTGGTCTTGTTCTTTATCATTTCTGCTGTGCCAAAATGTATTGCTTGTGATATGGTCATCATGAAAGGTATTTTGTTGATGTTCATTATATCAATTGCCAAGGTGACATCACCATGTTCCTCGAGCAATCCACTTGGCAGATTGTCAAGTGTGTTAAGTATTGGGGTTTCTCGTGTTGTTTTTCCTTTTAGACTCCCTAAGTTGGGTCCCAGTATGTCCTCTGCATGTATGATGTCTTCCTTGGTGATGGGGCAGTTCGAAATCAGGTCGTTTTCTACATATTTGACATAATCCACTGCTAGGTCTCCCAATAATGTCCTGTATTAGTCTAACTTTACAAGCATCTGAGTACTGCTTAACTGTGTATTTATTTTTATTCTTGTCTAGTGTGTTAATTAGGACATGTGTGATATTGCCCACATCAGAGAAGAATAGCCCCTTAGAGGATGGCATAAATACTTGCTAGTACCATCAGCTTTGTACATGACAAATCCTGTACATTGAGAACTGTTATATGTCACCTCATGTGTCTTCTGCACATTATGTAGAGACACAATGTTCGTGATACCTTCTGGGTAGTACCATACAGTGCCAAATCCCTTTAGGCTCCCTTTCTTGTTTATAATAGCCTTTCCAGCATTACAGTACAGGGTCAACATACATTTCACATCTCGAATGTTACTAAGAAGTTTAGAGTTGCAGAACACATCCACTGTGGACTGGCTGTCCAATTGTATCCAGCTTTTGATATTGCCAGTTTGTCCTCAATAGAGCATAGTACATCATCTTGTAGGAACACAAAACCTTCATAGTCTTCATCACATTCTGTATCTTCATCATCATTGCTAGTGCCCTCTTCCTCAGCAGTATCACCATCAGGCTCGTATTCTTCTTCTTTTTCGTCCTCATGTACTGCCACTAGGTGTTCATGGCTAATTGTCATGTCTGCCTTTTCATCTGAGCTGTCTTGGTCCTTGTTAAGTACTAAGAAATTTGAGACTTTCTTATTAGATGTCTTAACATTTTCATCATCTTCTCCACATTCATTAGCATAGTGACCAGTTTTCTTGCATTTGTAATATGTGATATCTTTTTTCTTACTGCCCTTGGTGTCTTCAGTACCAGTTGTTGCAAAAGCTATGCTGTCATTTGCCTCTGTTAGTCTTGTGTTGTTATTGCTGTACGCGTTCTGCCATCTGGATAGGATGTGACATGCATCAGCTACTGTCTTCGGAAAGAGATCTTTGCGCTGGAGCATATCATTTTCCATCTGCTTGATGAGCTTGCCATATCATGATCTGTCAGTTTTGTACAAGAAAATTATCGCATGATGCTCTTCTTCAATCTTGTCAGTCACTTTTTTGATCTAGGCATTTGTTGGCTAATCATTGCCTTTCTCCTTCAGTACTTCCTTTGCATCATCTTCACATCTTCCAAACCTAAGCCCTTGTTCATCACACATTTTTCGCATAGCCATGTACTGGTCTCTGAAGTCTTTGTCTTGGCACTTGTCTTGGTATAGGTTCATCAGGTTCATATCGGCCATAGCCTTGTTGTGAAGTATGTTCAGGTCATGTGTACTGCCAGTGTATATGAGCTTCTTGATTATAGTGAGCAGTTTTAGAGAGTCCAGTCTTCCACTTTGGCATATTCAGTACTAGTCTCTACATGGTTCTTCATATCAGAATCACATAGTGAAATCAGTATGTCAAACAGGTTGCACAATTTCCCTTCTAGAACTCTATTGGTCTTCATTAGCTCTCCCATATGATAATCCCACAATCTTTTGTCATTAGGTGTTTGATTTTCTGCAAGTACATGAACTGCGGGCTTCACCAGTTTTCTTTCATAAGGCATTTTTTCATGTTGGATCCATTCTTGAATTGGGTGCTTGCATATAATCCTAGTCTCTCAATTATATTTACATACAGTTCCGGACCTTCTATACCAACTCCTACACGCTTGAAAAACTCATCCGCCATGGATGATTGTTGTTTTTTGCTGAATTTTCTGCCACCTTTCTTTTTGAAACCATATTTTCCACCGCGGCGTCCTTTGCTGAACTCTTTTTTGATTTCCGTTTCTTCCACGTTGTTGGTAATTTCGAATTTTATGTTGATAATATAAGAATAGCCTAGTAGTAAACTAAAGCTAAAATGCATCCTAATTAAATTAGAAGTTTTGGATTATCACATATGGCACTACCCCATAATTTCCTATTTTTAATTTAAATCCAAATGATTTCACATTATTTACTCCCGTCGGGGTGCCTTTAGTCCTGCAAGCCCAACTTACCCTGCGGCTTCGTGACTCTTTTGCTGTTCACTGGCCCTTGTGGCCCATTAGTTACCTGGCCCCAGTTTGCATGGCTTACCTCATTATGTTTTTCGCCATTATTTTTATTTTCACTTCTTAATAACAACAGTGACCCCCTGTCGGATCCTGTGGATGAAAATGATCTATTGAGGCTATGTTTGATGAGAATTTTTCAGTTGGTAATATTTTGGGTGAGAGTGAATCCATTTGAGATGTTGAGGGTGAGAAGGCAGCTGAAAGTGAAGACATTGGTGAGGGTGAGAATGCAGCTGAGAGTACAAATGAGGCTGAGACCAGTAAAGGAGAACCTACACCTAAACCTGTGGAAGACACTGAAATGACAATACTCTAGTGCAGGATGTCACTACTGAAGACACTACCACTATGGCAGCCACAATTTAAACATTGGTGAAAACAAGATGGACACATGGTATGGAAAACATACTGAGTGCTGTCAACTTAGACCACCAACATGGAAGACACGGAAAATGGCATTACAAAAGTGGCGGATGTCACTGCTGAAGACACTACCACTACAGCAGCCACAATTGATAACATTGGTGAAAAAATACTACTTAAGAAACCATCACCAACCAACCTTGAAACTGAGATAGACGCCAGGTATAAAACATACCTAGTGCTTTCAACTTAGACCACAAAGACTGAGAGATTTCCAAAGACTAAATCTACAACACAGAGATCTCCTATATCACATGGTTATAACACAATGCTCCATAAAGAAGGCATTAAAATTATAGGGAAACATGGTGAAACTGGAATAACTGATGAGTTACTACAGTTACATGTGAGAAAGGTACTATAGTAGAGCCAAAACTACCCAGTGAGATGACTACTGTGGAGATTAAGGACTCACTGCACTACCTCATGTTTCTCAAACAAAACGATTTGGAAGAATAAAGGGGAGAGGTTTTACTGATGGCCGCAGCCAAAGAGAATCCATGTCAAAGGAAGAGAGCAGCTAAACTGGACCTGAAACTGAATCGCAGATACAGTGCATTCGCGAATTAAGTTATCTTAGGCCTTTTTTCTGATTTAAGCTCGCGGTATGGCTTGTGAAGTGTACTTTTATGTATGCTATGAGTGCACATGGATATGAACTCAAATCTGCGAGCTACAATGTATGTGCGCCTCCACTTACATTGCTAAAACTCATAGAATGGAGTGTAATTGAAGAGTCAGTTGAGTTTGTCCTAGAAGAGTCACAAAGAGCAAAATGCTGAATCATGATGAAGAAATTCAAGATGAGGATGTTGCATACAGAACCATTTCAGACTTTAATGTGATGGCCACCTATAAAATCCTAAGAGGATATCCAGCAACTAGCAGAGCGAAAAAATACGTCATGACACAGGATGGACAACAATCAGCCAATAAAAAATTGGCAAAACTCCATGCCCATCTAATGATGACACAACTAAACATAAGACAAGGCATCAAGCAATTTGACAAGAAAGGAAACGAGGCACTACTAAAAGAGTTAAGCCAGCTGCACAAACGGGAGGCACTATTGCCACTAAGACAAGAGGACATGTCCCAAAAACAGAGGAAAAAAGCACTTAGATATCTCATGTTCCTAAACAAAAACGTGACGGGAGAATCAAAGCAAGAGGATGCACTGATGGTAGGTTGTAAAGAGAGTACACAGCAAAAGCAGATACAAGCTCGCGGACAGTATCACTAGAGGCAATGATGATGTCATGTGCTATTGACATGAAAGAAAACATGTATGTAGCAGTAACTGACATACCTGGCGCTTTTCTACATGCTGACATGAAGGAGGAAGTACATATGCTGCTCAAGGGGACAATTGCCAAACTAATAGTCAATCTCGACCCAAAACAATACAGAAAATATATATGGAGAAATAAAAATGAAAAACAATGCTATATGTGATGCTAAAGAAGACCCTTTATGGGACACTATGGGCTGCATTATTGTTCTGGAGGTTATTGTCAGACACCCTTATAGAATGGGGATTCAAGCTTAAAAAGTATGACAAATGCATAGCAAACAAAACAATTAATGGTAGGCATTAACATATGGCATGTGAATGATTTAAAAATATCACATGTGGAAAAGAAAGTCATACAGGACATTATCACATATCTAATCAAATTTGGAAAAGAAAGTCCTCTCACCACCACACATGGAAAGGTGTTAGAATACCTCAGCATGACGCTGGACTATACAACAATGGGCAAAGTGAAAATATGCATGTATGAATACATTGACAAAATGCTAAGCAAACTACCTACTGACATGAACGGGAGTGCAACGATGCCAGCTGCTGGGCATTTGTTCGATGTAAACTCAGAAGCAAAGAAATTGCCTGAAGCAACTGCCCAAGTATTCCACCATCAAGTAGCAAAATTGCTTTACCTATCTAGATGTAAAAGACAGGAGATACAAACATCAGTGGCATTCCTATGTACCAGAGTACAAGCCCCTGACAAATATGACTACAAGAAGCTCACCAGAGTCACCTATGATGTACCAAGGAAATGACTTTAACCATCAAGCCAGGCGACAATGTGCAATGGTGGGTAGACAGTTCATATGCAGCTCACCTGGACATGCAGAGTAATAGTGGTATAGTGATGACATTAGGAAGGGGCTTCACATACTCCACATCATGTAAACAGAAGATTAATATGAAGAGCTTCATGGAGGCAGAGCTAGTGGCTATTAATGATGCAATGGGACAAATACTGTGGACACGTCATTTCCTAGCAGCCCAAGGAATGGCCATACCTAACACAACAATATACCAGGATAATAAAAGTATGATACTATTGGCAGAAAATGCAACCACATCAAGCAGCAGGTGCACAAAACACCTTGACGGACGATACTTCTTTGTGATGGACAAGATAAAGAATGGTGAGGTGAAATTAGCATACTGTCCTACAGGAAACATGCTGGCAGACTTTTTTACCAAACCAATACAGGGTAACACATTCATACAGACGCAAGAAAAGATACTAAACCTGCCCAGTGGTACAGGTACAACTGTGCAAAGGAGTGTGTTGAGAAGTTAAAATAAAAATAATGGTGAAAACAAAAATAATGAGGTAAGGCATGCGAACTGGGTCCAGGCAACTAATGGGCCACAAGGGACAGTGAACAGTGAAGAGTCACCAAGCTGCAGGGTAAGTTGGGCTTGTGGGACTAAAGGCGCCCCGACGGGAGTAAATAATGCGAAATCATTGGGATTTAAATTTAAATAGGAAATTATGGGGTAGTGCCATATGTGATAATCCATAATTTCTAATTTAATTAGGATGCATTTTAGCTTTAGTTTAATACTAGCTAATCTTATATTATCAACAGTTGTGGTCTATGGTAACCATTATGCGGTTTTCCTCATTTTCATTATCTGGATCCTCATCTGACTCATCATAATCCAGAATGATTTCATCATGTCGATTGTCCACATCAGCGCTTTTGGTCATTGCATGCTTATGTACCCTGCCTATTACATCTTCAGGCATTTGGAGGGTGGTATAACTGTATCTGTTGATCCTATGTCTAGAAATACTGTCCTCCCTTCTCGTTGCCTGTAAGATGGAGAGCAATAGCACCGATGGTCTAGAAGCTATAGAGCTGTGGTGCGCCATGGGCATATGCACATATGATTCCAGTGTTTCTTTACATCAAGCTTGATGCCTGTGACTATGGTTCTTGGACTGACAGTTCCATGATGGGCAATTCCAAGGGGATTGTGCTGAGCCATAATGTGCTGTTGTATGCCGCTTTTATGATAATCTTTGTGGCAGTTGTTTGATTGGTAATGTTTATTATTGCTCTGGTGAGTTCACTTACTGTTCTAATATACCTTACAATTTCAGGTACATGCTCATTTTTGGAGGTAGTGTTGAGAGGTATGCCCATGTTGCATATGATGCTTTTAAGTCATTCATATTGTCCATCTCCTAGTATGGTGTGAAATGTGCACCCTCTGACCTTGTAGTTGGTAATGTTGTTCATTAGGGCTTTTCATGATTGATTTCTTGGATTGGTTTGGAAGGGCTACTACTTTGACAAAGTGAATGTATCTTGATAAGGTAATCAAGAATGGTATACCTGATACAATCATGACATCAATGGCTAACACGAGGTTGTTGTTCTTATGTAAGTGCTGGCCATTTTCATTGGTGTCGACTTTTCGCATGTCCAAGGGGTGATTGAGTAGTCTTACCTTCAGTGTCAGGCTCAAATATATTATGCACACTGTCAATATCCCGTCTGATGATAGGACAATTGGTGAGCACATGGTTCTCGACTAACTTTGCGAAGTCATGAATGATTGGACGACCAATTGTGATGTAATTTTCTAGCATATGCTGCCGTTTTGTAGTCTCTAACTGAATACTTAGTTTTGTTATCACTTACAGTATTTACAAATCATCTTTTAGCATTATTTCGATCAGAGTTGGGATGCATTAGTAGGCAATTCTGCTGGTAGTTTGATGGCAGGAACATTTAAGTGTTGTTTTGACATCATTAAATGTTGTGGCAACATATCCTCCTATTCCGCGTGTCATGGTTTTATGTTCAGTGCAGGGTCTGTTTGATGTGATTCTTGCACTGTGAACACTGCTTTCTCTTGTGTGGTTGGTTTTCTTATGTTATAACTTATCGACCTCTTTTAAAATTTTCTCCTTTAGCAGGACCGTGGCGGTCACCTTGGCAAATTGTAGTTATTCTGAATAAGCTACTAAATCTTGAGCTGGGAGATGTATGTATCTCGATCTTGTTGTTTTTGTTTAAAATAATTATTGCAGTTGTCTTATTCTCTTATCAAGTTATTCTCTTGCAATTCAACAAAAAAAGCAAAACAAGGGACCAAACCCATCCACGACTTCAAGCAAACAAAGCAATTATGATAGGTTCAAAGTTGCAGATATGCATTCAATATTTACCAAATAGCCACTAGGTTCAAGAATAATATCTATCAGGAATTTGGCATACACTTGTTAGACTGCAATCCTCAAGTGTCCATCATCATTTTCAATGTGAAGAGACAAACTTAAAATTTTGTAGGAAAGTAAAATGAACTGACAGACATCGAGTCACAAGCCAGAGTCAAAGGGGCAATGCAAAGTCAAGCAACAATTGTTTGAATAAACGTGTCAAGCATTTAGTGACTGTTTCGCCCGATTTTTAGGCTGTTCGTAGAAGAAACTTTATGAAGGTTTTGAAGTTTGAAGGTTTCACGCTTGACGATTTTTTGGAAAGACATTGTGCGAATAGCAAAGTACTATCAAAATTTAAATGAAATTTTTAACAGGAATATTCAGTTGTTTTTGAGGGCTCAGGCCAGAGTAACTACTAAAGGGTTCTGCGGCTTCTTGTTTTGTCAATCGATTTATACAGGTTTATGATATATGTCAATGTTTGTCAGTGAACGCAACAGTGCAAGACTTTTAACATAGCCAGATATTGACCTGATGACTATAAACTAATAGATTGATTGACACAGGCAAGCAGAACACGGTATACTACTGTTAGCAGACTTGGTGGCACAAAATGCGACTGTTACCTCGGAAGGACAGGAATGACCCACGTGACTCCTCTTCGCTTGTTGGTTCGGGCAGCAATGGCGGGATGACCTTATCCTCAAAGTCTGAAAGAGGAGGATCCAAATCCCGCTCTTCTTTAACGAAGCTTTTACATGGTATTGACAGAAGTCATCATGGAAGTAAGTTTTTGAACAAGCATAAAAGCAAGAACATGTCAGAGCTAATGCAGGGCAGGCTGCATGACCTGGAAAGAGGCACTAGCAGCCTCGCGAAGATGGATGATAATGGTGAGATTGATTCTGTAGCAGATTCCTCCCGGTCTGCAGTCGTTGAAAACTGGGGCCAAGACGTTGGACACTCACAGAGCCAAGTAATGTCACCTAGTCGTAAAATAGACAATTCGAACCGTAGGCCAGGCGGAAAAGCAGCGACATTAGAAAATCTAGGCCCTTCGATAGAAAATTATTCCACACTTGTCAGTGACGATGCGGATGACCACTTCAGCAACAAGGACGACCCAGATGACTTGGACGAGCCAGAGGATGTAATCCCAATCCACGTTAACACCCCGAATGTACGTGAGACGCTAGACCGTGCGAGGGACAAGGCAAAGGTTCGTGAAAGGGAACGCGCCGAATCAGAGACATATCGGACCAGAAGTAGTAAATCTGTAAACTCTTCTGGTGTAAATGACGCAGTGCGTAAATCTAGACATGGAGCCACCTCTCAACAAACTTTTGCCAAAGACAAGGATTCGCTGAGGAAATCTAGACATGGAAGTTCACGGCATCTCGACGATACGCTACACAAGCCCCGACACGGAGAAAATCATAGAGCGTCAACGGGTGATCTGAATATGCATAAAACTACGCATGGACAAACTGGAGCACGACGTAGTGCAAGCTCTGTTGAGGATTTGTTGCGATCAAGTCTACATGGAGAGCGAGACCGTGAATATGGGCGAGATAAAGCAAAGGCGAGCGACAGCCTCCGCAAATCACGGTATGGGAGTAGTGCAAGCTCAAATTCTGGCCAAGTTATTGAATCTCTACACAAGAGTTATCAAGGTACAGATAATCAAGACTTTTTGAAGTACTCTAGTAAAGATCGGACCTCTGATGTAAAAGTTGCTGACTTATTATCCAGAAGTCTTCACGGAGACGAAAGGAATGATGCTGTCAGAAAACCTCGCCACGGTGGTTCAAATACCTCGAGATCTCGACACGGAGTTTCCACCACACACAAAGCCCGGCAAAGCCCTAAAGACAACATACAGAGAAGCAGACATGGAAGTAGAAAAGATGTAAAGGACTTACTCGCCCCTTCACGACATGGCGCACGGCCATCCTCTGATCTTGAGCAAGAGCTAAGAGGATCCGAGGCACTGTCGGCGTCCATTTGTTGCGTGTGCAATGAACCTGCTCGAACCTATTTACAGGCCTTGAATAAGAAATACCATCATGCTTGCTTTAACTGTGTCGGGTGCCATGAGCCGATCGATCCAACTGCGCCTTTTACATATATGTCAGAAGGCGGTGAAAAGCACCCTCTTCACATGTCATGCCACTCGGAACTCTACAGCATGAAATGCACTGTGTGTCTTAATCCTATCCCAGCTGGAGCGGATGGAAAGATCAAATATACCAAACACCCATTTTTTAGTAACGAGGTTATGTGCCCAACACATGTTGTTGAGACTATAGAGACAGGAACTATGATGAAAAACGGCTCGATGTCATTGACATCGCGAAGTAAACGCCCCGTAAGGCGCTGCACATCATGTCACAGATTTGAACCCCTCAAGGGAAAAGGTTTTTTGGACCTAGGAGATCTGGATCGATGCGTATGCATGGCTTGCTGTCGGACCATCGTGTGTGATTCCGTCGATGCACAACCTCTATGGCGCAAGATCCTTAGATTTTGGGAAAAGAATTTGAATTTGCCCGTATGGGAAGGCATGAAGGAGGTTCCTATCTTAGTCGTTGGTAGTGACGTCATGTTTGAGCAGGTCGCTCTGGGTGGATCTGCCGGAACAACTCACCATCACACAACAATGGCAAGAGGACTCTGCTTGGGCGAGCAGCAAGCAACTAATTTGCCCTCTTCTGTAACGGACGACGGAAAGCCCCTCCCAACTACCAAATCACCAGAACTCACAGCTATATTGTGTTTAACTGGCCTGCCCTCCGATCTAACTGCAAGTGTACTCGCCCATGAAGCAATGCACGCTTGGTTCAAACTACATCCTGAGTTCGGTGCATCTAATCACACTATACCGCCCAACGTGGAAGAAGGCTGCGCTCAACTTATTTCATACTTGTATCTTTGTGAAAGAGAGGAATCGGCGTCAGAAAGCAAGAAACGTAGCACACGCAATGAAGATGGGCCAAGTGACGAAATGTTAAGACAATACTTTAAGTACAGCATTGAAAGTGATCCTACTGAAGTTTTCGGAGATGGATTTCGAGAAGCAAGTAGGGCTTACTCAGAGGTTGGAATTGAAATGCTATTGAACCACGTTGCTTATTACAGGGAATTTCCTGATATTTAAAAGGAAAAGCTTCAGCTACAAATATGCATTATTACTTTAGATTTAGCATCCTATGTGTTTTGAGTTGCGCTATTTAGTTCATATGCTACATAGATGTTATAGATTAGTTTTCCGATTTTCATATCTTCCCCAAGGCTATTCTCAACATACAAGTATACAATACTCTGCAGTGCTTGCTATATTAATGGCCAATGAGAGACTTGTTGTATCTAAACATGTGATGACATGAATTCTGGCATTATATATGCTGAATTAGAACATTCTTGCTCATTAATCCATCAGTATATATAGTAATCTGTCATACTACAAATGCCAGTCTAGGCGGAAATCATATACTATTCAGATGAACTTAGATGTTTGACCCAGTTTTGTTCGCTCAAGTCTAATGCAGCAAATTTTATCGAGAAACCTTCCAGAATTATGGGAAATGTTGCCCTGTTGGATCATCTCATGGGTTTGTGCTGCCAGTCACAATATGAATTCATTAGAAGAGCCATTAACTGCTTCAGCCACTTGATCTTTCAGTTACTGCCTGATGTTGAAGAAGTTACGGATGGGTTTGTGCTGCCAATCACAATATCAATTCATCACAGAAAAGCCATTAACTGCTTCAGCCACTTGATCTTTCAGTTACTGGCTGATGTTGAAGAAGTTATTGGTCCAGTGGATCGACCACAATGCCCAGTCTATAATGAAAGGGAGGAACAACAAGGAGTAGGAAATGTGATAACAACTGGAGCGCAAGAATAAGATATACATCCAAGACGAAGATAAGAATCACAGTTGAAGAAAACCAATTATTGCCTATATGTCAAAAAATGGGTAAAACCAAACAGTCGGGCAAAGTTGCCTACTATAGTTAGTACTTTCTAGTCAGCAACAGCAGTGACTATCAGAATACTCTTCTAGATCATTTTCAGATACAAGAAGAATAAAATCAAGTGAAAAAGGGAATATCCTCAGAAACCTGCTGTCTTTGAGCAGACATTTGCAGAAGGTTTGATCATCTTGTGAGCTACCTGCAATGAATTTCAATAGAGCTATGAAAGCTGGAGAAATGGAAAAATGTTTGTGAATATGCAGTGGTTCGTGCAAATTTGTGGATTGCACTACGTTGCGTATGATTTCTTGTCTGTCGTAACTGAATAAGCCAGTATTATTCTAAGATATCAATCATTTACACTGGATCAATGTACTGTATGTCGAAATTTTAAAGGCAAAATCTAATTTGTATGAAAGACCCAAAAGTTTTATCCAGGAAGTGTTCTATTGATATTGCTACAATCTGTAAGCTGAAGCTAGCAGCAAGAGTTTTGTGCAAGAGTAGAATTCTTATGGAAATCACTATTGTCAATGCAATGTGAATTGCATTTAACGACTTCTAAAATTTATTGATGTTCAAAATGTGAATAATATTTTAGATACTACCTAATTTGATTTTTCTACTTTCATCCTGGTGTACACTCGTCTTGTCATTTGTAATCCTTAGCTTCTCATACAGCACATCCTTTGTCTTTGCTATACTCCTGATGCTTACAATTGCCATTTAGCCTGGCCCTGTGCTTGCTTATTCCCTTTGTGCGGATTTTTCTTTTTCTCTTCATAGCCCATACTGAGTCCAGTATTGTTATTGCTTTTGGCACTTATTTATTTAGAAATTGTTCCAAATGTTTCCTCTATTGGTGGGTCTCTATTTCTTTGACCTTGGCCTTGATGAATTCCACTCTGTCAGATTGCTGCATGGCTTATTGTAGTGGCAATATTCTGTTTTTGTTACAATCTTTCATCTAATATGTATTCAGGCATCCATTCAGTTATAGGTGATTGAGGAGTGGTACAGTGTTAGAGTTATTGAATAATGATAGTGGAACAAGGTCGTCTTGAGTTCTTGGTTTAATGTTTCTTACTTCATTTGCCAGTCAGAGTGCACATGGCCACAGGTGAGATGTGATGACATCTGGCCTTTGGTGTATGGAGTGTAGAAGTAGTATCCTGCATTTTTCCTCTAGGTCCTTAATTCTCTTCTAAGCTCTTCCATTCTTTTGATGAACATTGACTCCATCAGATGAAATATTCTGGCGTAGCTCCTTCATGTTGTTTAAGAAACTCTTGTCTGTTAATCTTCTATTGTTGGCATGGTAGTGTGTATGCGGTGTTTAATTACATAGTTTCTGAAGGCTATCTTAACATTTCACTTCATATTGTCTGTTTGCAAGCGAACATATGATAAGTCACTATAACTGTCCGCATATTTTGTGGCCACTTTGTACCTCTTATATGTCACGCATACTTTCATCTGTGCCACAAAACCTGCAGTGTTGTATTCTATGCTATCCAATGACACACATGTTGTTTGCTGGATGTATACTTTTGTTGTAACTTTTGTTACGCCATGGCTTTTTGGTGGCTTTGCTGAAAGTGCAGGTTGGGCAAAAAGTTTCCTCTACCTTGGATAGTTATATGAGTATACTTGCCTATAAAACTTGTAGTTCGACCTTGTTTTATTTTACGCAATTCAATCTCACATGCCACTTCCTATGTTGGCGTTTGTCTGGAATAGTAGCTTTATCCACTTCCTTGTTCAATTCCTCAATGTCGAACTTGCATGGAATGAAGTGTTCTATTTCACTTCCATTGGTCTTTTGTTTTATTTGGCCTTTTAATTGTACTTACTTTTTGTCATTTTCCATATTTGGGTTTATTTGATTTACAAATTTGCTATATTTCTCATAATTTGGCGTGCTACTGATGAATCCACAGTTGTTGTCTTTTTCCAGCTTTATTTGCCTCTGGATTTGCCTTTACATTCTGTTGTGTTGGATAGTTTAGTAAGTTCCACTTGGGTATTCATATTTTGGCGCCAGTGTTGAGCGTAAAACAAATGTAATGGGCTTTGAAGCATTGATTGTATTTGGGATTAACTCAGTGTGGGTCATATCCTGGTCGTTACTTTGATCTTCCCTGAAAATCCCTGTATTATTGTATTGCATGGAGTCATCTTCCCAACAAAATACAATTTCCTTTTCACTACAATGTATGAGCAGCATCTGTCGATTGCTATAGTGATTGTGTCTCAGTCAAGTAGTTGCTCTTTGCACCATTTGTTTGTTGGTGTGGCTTTGTACATGACTGTAGTCAGCTCCCATTAGTTGTTTGTGCTTTTCTTGGTTTCTTGATTCTCTTCATGCCAGTTGTGGCTCTCTTGGTGTTATTGAAGTAGTACTTGAGGAATTTCTTTATCCTCTTTTGTTTACATTGTTCTCTTATCGTATTTCGGGTCTTTGAACTGCTTTTTCGATTATCATAGATAAGCATATTAGTTTATTGGAGAAGTAGTATATAAAAATATTATTAATAATAGATACTCAATTTTTTGGCTGTAAATATGTTGGTATACTAATCCACCTATAATCAAACCCCACACCCAAGCAAGCAAGCCAAAGACATTGGAGTCATTACATTGACTCATCATAGTTCTGGATTGCTGATAGTGCCTCCTAAAGCTTTTAGGCCTTCCTTGTTCTTCACCTGATCTTTCTTCTCTTCAAGACTAGATTCCTCTGCCTTTTGTTGTTGATTCACCAGTGGTATGTCTTCGCTTTTCTGTGCTTAGTTGACGTGAAGTCTTTGGGGGCTTTCTTTCTCCATTAGAATTTCGTTGTTCCTCTCGCTCTTCTGACTCCTCTTCGCCTTGGTGGGGTTTTCTAGTTTTGCATATAGTGCAAGAATATTCTTTTGATCCTTGTCTGGAGCATTCCATTCTCCTGTTCGCACCAGCAATTTGTATATATTTCCGCCATCACCATTAGAGAATCTTCTGAGAAATCCCTTCCTTCCTTGTACTACTTCTTCTTTTGTTTAATATAGTATCTGAATTCTTGGTCATTTGCGGCTAGGTAGCCTTTAAATAGATTAACCGTCACATCGTGAAGTTTCACCTCCCGCTGTGAGGGAATTGATCTCAAGCCTTACGAATTCATTTAACGTTGTTTCTTTACCATTCACACTGGTCATATAGTCATCTAGTTCAGATAGTGCCTTCATTATGTAAACAGTAGATCTTGAATCAATGGTGATCCTAGATACTAGTGTGATATGCTCACTGAGTGGGTTCCCCTCTTGACCTCAATTTCAGATGTCTCTCTGCTGGTTATTACCTTCAGAGGCATTTGTCGCTGATGGATTCTTGGATTCGACAAAACATTTGAGCTAAGAGTTGCGCTCTCTTGTTCAAAGTCAGGTTGCCTGCAGAGTCTAGATTTAAAAAAGGTTTAGGCACTTGCTGAAATGGTGCTGTACTGAGTGATGAGGTCTTTGACTTTGATGTTGGTGATCAATCTCCGTCCTTTGAGGGATTTCGCCATAACTTATCTCACTCAATTTATCGTTGGAACCTGCCCTTTTTTTCATACCCCATGTCATGTTTATATTCCACAAGGAATTTGGTTGATAAATCTGGAGTAAGTGCATACTTGACCACGATAATGCCATACATTTTTTTGCTTTATTTTATTTATAATCCTTTTGCAGAGGAAGGGGAAGCACTATTGTTGATTCAACTAAAATTGTGATTATAAACTTGTAAATTCATTGGTGATAAAAATGTGAATTATTTCAGATACTCTCTATTTTGTTTCCATTCATTAGTCCAGGTGTACCTTGGCTCCTCTTGTCATTTGTAATTCCTAGCTTCTCGCACATCGCCTAGTTTGTCCTTGCTAATTATGTGTTTTTACCTAGTTTTCTCCACAGCGCTTATTGTTCTAGAGATTTTCATAATTGGAATTTGTCTTGGTCGCTCTTTTATTTCGTTCTGGAGTTCTCATCTCATCCTAATTTTTTCTCAAAATACGCCATAAGACGGCCACAAATCCTTGTCTCTACTAATCTTGGACGATGACGGAAATCCGTGTCTGTGTCTGGTTGAATGGATAGATGAAAGCCAAATAGGAGGAATTTAAACAGGAGTGACAGCAGCTAATCAGCAGATGAAGCAGAAATTGGATTGAAATGAGGTGTGGTGAGTCGAAAATGTACAGATTTGGCTGTAGTGATAACAAGTCGATCATGCCTGTCGAATCTGGCAAAATGCTGGTAAATTGTGAGGAATCAAAGTTCTCCAAAGAGGACCAACAATAGGGGTTGTCAAAGTTCTATCTATCGTTGATTATTTTCGCGTTTTTTTGAGAAAATTAGGATATTTTTCTCAACAAATTCTGATTGGTCAAAACCAAAAAGAGCTATAATAATAGTAACTTCTAAGATATACTGTTTTTGGTTATCTTCAATGATATTTCTCACACAAGCCACATGCTGCAAATGGAGAATACATGTGAGCTTCACTAAAAGTGCCTCAAGAAGGACGAAAACTTAGATGAATGTAAGAACCCAGAGCAGGAACCGACAATCAAAATGGAAAAGCTCAGAGCAGAAGAAGCTCATGAGCGCCTCAATGTTGAAAAGGAGCAATTGCAGCTAAAAGTAGATTTACTGCAACAGAGGGTGCAGCTACTTAAGGAAGGGGTATCACAAGATGACATTGATAGTGAATTGCCTTTAGTGAATGACTAATCTAATAATTAAACATACTAATCTAATAATTATAGTTTAATTTGAATTTAGTTTAGTTTATCCAAAGCTTTAGTTTATCCTGTTCAACACTCTTTGCCAGCTTGGTGTTAAAGTATTTTCTTTCCTCGCTCAGATTGGTGTTGTGGCCTTTCTTGAAGGCTGGCCTTTCTTGAAGCCTGGAATCATCACTGCTGAGTTGGTTTACCCTACTCAACGACCTTCTAACATGTAGGCAAAGACTTGGTTGCATCTTGCATCCAAAGTGCTATTCTCAACAGACTGGCTGAGTTCATCTTCTTTCTCTAACTCCACAATGTTGTATACTCCTTCTGATTGAAATACTTATCTCTACCAACATAAATCTCACTGTTTGACCATACTCAATTGTTGTGGACACTACCCAGCCAACCCATTTTAATCCAGGTAATCGCAGCATCATCACAAATGACCAACGCTTTAATAGCATAATCACCTTTTCTTGTATAATAATCTTCTCCATTCACTGTGGGTGCAAAAGCCAAAGGAAACAATGTACCATTGATCACACCAATACAACCAATGAAACCATGTACCTTTCTGATTCTTCCGCTGATGTTTCGATGTTCTTCTTTGTCTGGCCACTTGATAACTTGATCATGATGCTTCAAAATAGCGTTACAAGCCTGCACGACATAGTCATTTACCGAACCTTTCAACATACCCATCATGTGACCAATCTTCTGAAATTGAGCTGCATTCCTATAGCTACCTAAGAACTTTAACAACACCATGATATGAAGCACTGATGATCACCTGCCTACCTTTCCATAAACTCATCTTCAACCAGTCTGTTCAATTGCATGATGCATGATCCAACCATACAAAAGTTGGACAGAAACTGTCATGTACATACCATCTTCCAACATTTGTTCCCAATTGATATCCCATTGCCTATATGGGCCTCATAAACAATACCATGATTCCTTCAACACAGCTAACTCTGCCGATATACAATAATCAATGTCATCCTCAGAGCTATCCTCATCTTCAAAGCAAAAGTGGACACAAGCCTTTATAACCCCATGTTTTGCTAGTGATTCATATTCTCTTATCAAGGTTGCTATTTTAGAAAGTCTAGGCATTTTGGAGGGGTTCTTTCGAATGCGACGGGTTCATTCAGCTGCAGATAAAAAATATACCTTTTTGTGATTTTAAGCCTTTTGGGGTAGTCAAAGTTGCTTGGATTGGATTGGTTGAGCCGGAAGTTTAAAAAAAATATTTTTGTTCAAAAAATTTCGATGATAGATAGAACTTTGACAACCCCTAATGTGTCATAAATAATTGGAAAACTCCTACAGCACAATTCACTGGCCAAGCCAAGTATGTTCGTGATCTATCAAGGCTCACAAAAGTGGGAGCAACTGTGTAGAACGTACAGGTCCACTGTGTATTAACGTACATTTTCTCTCTCTTCTTCCATTCATATTAGCTATTTGATTCTCATCATTGTTAACTTTTTAGTCTTTTTCCGGTTCTTGTTTATTTCACATATTTCCTGGCATTTTTTAATTTTAATTCAACACACATCCGTGCACTCCTGCGTTTTTTGGAGGTAGATTGAGGCTATTCTTTCTGAATGTCCATCTTGAGATGATTTGTTAAGAAATCTGCTAACATGTTTGTTTTCAGGCAACTCCACCTTTACTTACTCTTCTTGATCCTGTCAGTTTCAAAAATAACTTTATTCAAATATATTGTTTTTGCCACTGGACAGCTTTAAATTCTCAACATATATGATTGTTGTCTGGTATGTTGCTGTTGTTGTTATGTGTAGGGCCTGAACAGAGGCGTGTCAACATTTTTTGTCTTATCACATCATCAATTGCTCCATATTCAACATTTGTAGAGCTTTGAAATGCCTTTGCTGTAAAGTGTTGGCAAATGGCCTCAAACACAGTGGCCATGCCTATAGGAACACTAAGCTCTGTGAATCTTATTCTGTTCTTTATATGACATTTCCTCTTTATGTATAGGCTGTAGTGCATCTCTTGTGCAAGGTTCTTGTGTTTGTAAAGTGTGTCTTGACTCATTGCTATCATCCATTTATGTGATTTGAACAGTTAGTATATTCACATCTATATCTGTAAATAATATACCCTCATGTTCGTCAGACGCCGAAACCATTACTTGTACATTCTAAAACCTCATTTGCGATGGACAAATTGACCATGTGCATCTGTTGATTCTTTCTTTGGATTGTAGGCCGAGGAAATAGTGTGGGCCTTATTCATAGCCCTTAGGTAGCAGTGCTATCGGGATGTTCCTCATGGACTTGTACATATGCCCCAAACAGCAATAACATTTGCTTGATGTGATGTATGGAATGTCCTGTCATTAAACTTTTATGGCATGCATATTGTTGCATGTATCCTATGTTTTGTGAGAAAAGCTGTTCGACCATAACCCATGGGCAATACCATCTAGTGGTTTCTATGAATCTTTTTCCTGTATGTAGACTTAGGAAATAGTGTCCAACCTGTTCATTTCCTTGTGGTCTTAGGTCTATAGCACCTGACATCCTTGATTCCATTGAGTTGTTTTGTTTCTAACGTGTTTGTACATATGATCTGAATTCCACTTTGCAATGTTTGTCATACATAATTTTCTGTCCTGTCATTATCACTCTTGCACTCATTGTTGCATGTACGCCATCTTTGTGTGGGAAGCTATTTAGCCAGAATATGCATTGCACACCATTCCAATGATTAGTCATGGTGGATATCTTTCGAAAGGAAGTGTCATGGCAATACTCCTGACTCATTCTTTTATGGTTCTTATTTATGGCACATGTTCATTTGCAGCGCATATATTCAAGATAATACCCTTTTGTTCAATAAATTGTTGGATATGTTTGAATTGCCCATCCATGAGAATTGCCTTGATTTTGAATCCCACATGCTGTATATTCCTGTATTACTTGCTCGATTGATGTCATCATTGTATTGTTTTCATGTCTTTTACTAGCTCTGCAGTTCCAAAATTTATATTGCATGATTTTGTCATTATGGGTTGTCAATGTTCTATCTAACATCGATAATTTTTTTTGAGCAAAAATATTTAATCTTGGAAACTTCCGGCTCAACCAATCTAAACTGAGCAACTTTGACCACCCCAAAACACTCAAAATAACAAAAATGTATTTTTTTTCTTTGTTCGTCGAACGAACCCATTGCACATGCTTGGCGTTCTAATCTAGAGCTTGTAACAATCACTTGTACCTTACTATGCTTTACCTTAGTAGATGAACGTCAGCACAATCATTTAGAATAACTTTAATCAATTACTATAGAATTAAAATACAAGTTTATTGTTGTTGTTCATTTGGAACGTTAATCATTTACTTTTAGACACTTCGAGCGCAGTTTACACATATGGTCCAAGTGCGGCTTGTGTGAAAAACAAATTATCAAATATATTAACCAAAAACGATTATATTAGAAGTTACTGTTAATTTAGCTCTTTTTCTGGTTTCGACCAAT
>Ga0075154_10000858_pt1 | contig 23530 bp, 18 predicted proteins | sample JI71714BDNA_FD_70965 | JGI IMG/M metagenome (GOLD analysis project Ga0075154, IMG submission 70965) | Wastewater effluent complex algal communities from Wisconsin, to seasonally profile nutrient transformation and Carbon sequestration -... | ecosystem: Engineered > WWTP > Effluent > Algae...
ATCATACCACCATCATTGCCATAGCACCTAGCCCCATAAACAAAGACTTGATATGGGTGGGTAGCGATGATGGAAACCTCCAATTGACTACTGATGGTGGAAAATCATGGACCAATCTTAATAAAAATCTTAAAGGACTTCCTCAAGGTAGCTGGATTCCACAAATCCATGTTTCAGAATATAACCCTGGCGAAGCATTTGTGGTTGCCAACAATTATAGAAGAAATGATTATGCAGCTTATGCATATTTTACTTCAGATTACGGCAAAACTTGGAGTCGCATTGCTGATGATAGTCAAATCAAAGGATTTGTTTTGAGCATTGTACAAGATCATATCCAACCCAATCTATTATTTTTAGGAACGGACGCAGGTCTGTATGTTTCCTTTGACAAAGCCAAAAAATGGCATCACTGGACCAAAGGATTTCCTCAAGTGCAAGTCAATGACATGAAAATCCACAAAGTGGAAGACGACCTTATCCTAGGCACTTTTGGCAGGGCGTTCTGGATTTTAGATGATATACTTCCGTTGAGAGAAATAGCAGGAAAAGGAGAAAAACTTCTTGAAAATGATTTTGATGTATTAACATCTACAGCAGGCTATTTGATCAGCTATAGATCATATGATGGCGTAAGGTTCAGCGGTCAAGCAGAATTCAAAGGAGACAACAAAGCTTATGACAAAATAGCTTTTAATGTTTGGAAAAAACCAAATCCTGATAAATCAAAAACTAAAGAAGGAGATGACAAAGGACCAAAAGCTAAAATCAATATCTATGATACCAATAATAATAAAATAAGAAGTATTAGTAGAAAAATCAGTGATGGTCTAAATAGGATTAATTGGGGATTGGAAACCGATGGTGTCAGATATTTTAGCCGTACCGAGCCCAAGGAAGATGACGATTTGCCCGGTGGTGATGAAGTTTTACCTGGAAAATACAAGGCAGTAATTGAATTTGAAGGCAAAAAGGATTCCATTATTGTAGAAGTCAAAGCTGATCCAAAAGCGCCTTATTCTGACAAAGACTTATCAGATATCAAAAAGTCATCAGATGAACATACAGCATTGGTTATTAAAGCAAAAGAGTCATTTGACCAACTTATAGATGCAAAAAAATCCATATCCATCGTCGAAAAACTTCTGGAAAACCAACCTGACTCAACCAAAAAGACGTTTAAAGAACTACATAAAAAATTAAATGGACAGTTGGATACTTTAATAAATCTATTTGTGGGTCCCGAAAACGTTAAGGGAATACAGAGAAATCCTGATCAATTAAACAGTATTTTATACGGTGCACAAAACTATATCAGATCGTCTTGGAAAGCCCCTAAGAGTAATGCATTATTTGCATTGGAAAAAGCCAAAGCCGTGACTGACAGCTGTGTAGCAAAAGTTAGCACTTTTATCCAGAATGATTGGTCAGACTATAAACAAAAAGCGAATGCGCTGCAAATAAAAATTTTTAAAGAATAAAAAAGTAGTAATGAAGTTTAAAATTGTTTGCTTATCTTTTGTTATGTTGTGTATCAGTTTTTCTTCATGTTTGGATAAAGAAGATATTACACAGGAAACCATTTGCACCTACAATTACGGAGCGCCCAAAGTAAGCGCTATTTCAAGTGAATCCTTTCCTTACAAAAATATAAAGAACGTAATTTTTAAAGATTCCTTAGGCATTACAAAACTCTTTGAGGTCACTAGTTCTACCAGCTCATCCAAGGTAGTCAATACGATGAATGTTTTCAATATGTTTACCAATAAAAATGAGTCTGTAACCAATTGTATGGATGCAAACTTTATCTCTTATACTTTAAAGGAACTAGGTGGCCAGTTAGTACTTAAGGCATTGATTTATAATGACTTTGATCGTTCTTCGCCAAAAAAGGAAATTGTAGATAAAGTAGAAATTGCTATCTCTGAAAAAGGAGATGCAAATGTCACATTCCCCATTTTTAATATGATCGTAGATAAAAGAAATTCACAGGATGGATTTACAGAATCATTAAAAACAATGGATGAAGTCACCATTTATGGAAAAAAGTTCAATTCAGTATTTCAAAACATACCGCTACCAAATACCGTCGTAACATATTGGGTTTATTACAATAAAAATGAAGGTATTGTGGGGTTTTCGGAGTCTAACGGAAGAAAATGGAGATTTGATAGTATGAATTAAGGATTTAGAAAGTAAAATTTTAAAATGAAAACTTTTAATGCATTAGTCCTATTTTTTTTTCTGAGCTCACAAATATACGGGCAAGAAAAACCTGATAACCAATCTCGGGCATTAAGAACTAATGGCATTAAAACGGTAAAAAAATTCTTACTACAAGCTAATCCTAGAACCCAGAAAGTTGACACTTTTTTGGTTTCATTACGCCATGTAAACAAATATGGGCTGCATACAAAAGAATTACTTTATGACACATCAGGTCGAGTCATATCAGAGTATTTTGCAAAATACCAAAACGATTCATTGATTATTGAATCAAAATCATCCATGCCTGATTTAAAAATAGTCTTTGAATATAATGACAAGAATCAAATAAAAAATGAAAAAACTTTTCTTTCAGGAAAATTATCCGCAATTAAAAACTACTATTATAAAAATGATTCGCTTGACAAAACAGAAAAATACTATTTAAAAGATAAAAGTAAAAATGTCTCAGGCAGTTTTGAAAGAAATACTTTCGTTTATGATCGGGAAAATGACATGACTACCATAAAAGAAGAAAAATCAACCCATAGAAAAAATGAACTGATCGAGTCCAATACCATTATCCGATGGAGTCAAGATAAACGAACTCAAAGTTTTTGGGTGACTGACAGGATGAGCCCCAAATGGTTTATGACCGAAAGATACATAAACTTTAAAGAAGAATTTAAAGATACTCAAGAGCAGTTTTACAGGACTAATGCATTTATGAATCAGGAAGGCATGAGAATTTCACTATCTAAAGGAGATAAGCTTCTTAAAGAAAATGATCGTAATGCTAATGGATTGATCAAAGAGACAAAGATTTTCAGAAATAATGACCTGATGGTCAGGTACATATACCAGTATCTTACTTCTGAGTGATAGAAAAAATATTGGGTAATGTAGCTTTTGGGCTAAAATTCTAAAACAAAATCTAAAGTACTTTTTTGATCATTTTGCAATATATACTTTGATATTCTGTAACAATAATATGAATTCATATTTTAAGCATTATCCTACTATCCCTTACATCATCCGATGGTCTTTCATTGGTTTAGTGCTGGGTATAGCTATTGGAAGTGCTTCCGCTGGTTTTTTGATTTCATTGGATTGGGTCACTGCATATCGGGAAAATCATCTTTGGATTATCCTGTTTTTACCTGTAGGCGGCTTACTGGTTGGACTTTTATATCATTACTATGGAAAAGGAGCCGACGCAGGCAATAACCTTTTGATAGACACCATACACCAACCGGCAAAACAAATACCTTTTCGGATGGCCCCTTTAGTTTATGTTGGTACCATGGTGACACACTTATTTGGAGGCTCTGCGGGTCGAGAAGGCACAGCATTACAGATGGCTGGGGCCATAGCTGATCAGCTTAGTATCCCATTAAAACTTTCTGAATGGGATAGAAAAACATTAATCATTGCAGCAGTAGCTGGTGGTTTTGGGTCAGTGTTTGGCACACCTTTGGTAGGTGCCATTTTTGGGTTGGAGTTTTTTTTACTTGGCCAAATCCGATACCATGCCATTTTCCCTGCTTTAATCACTGCTATTATTGCGGACGGCGTGACAAGGTTATGGGAAGCTGATCATACACATTACTTTATAGACACCATTCCCGATTTAACACTTAAGACCTTATTTTACGCTATAATTGTAGGTTTACTATGTGGATGGTGTGCGGCGATATTTAGTAAAGCGATGCATAAAACCAGCGAAATATTTGAGAAAAACGTAGCATTCCCTCCATTAAGACCATTTGTAGGCGGAATTATGGTGATTCTAATAGTTTGGGGGTTAGGTACTACAAAATATATTGGTTTAGGTATACCAACCATCGTTGAGTCTTCTAATGCGCCTACTGCTCCATATGATTTTATAATTAAGATCATTTTAACGATACTTACATTAGCTGCAGGATTTAAAGGTGGAGAAGTAACCCCATTATTTTTTATAGGAGCCACGTTGGGCAGCACATTGAGCTACTTCATTCCGATTCCAACCGCGTTGCTTGCCGGCATGGGTTTTGTGGCCGTATTTGCCGGTGCCACTAATACCCCAATCGCTTGCACTATAATGGCAATAGAGCTTTTCGGAGTAGAATGTGGCCTTTATGTAGCTATAGCTTGTGTAGTTTCTTTTTTGGCTTCAGGACACAACGGTATATACAAAAATCAAGTGATTGGTACTGCTAAGATTCAAAATAATACAGATTTAGAAGGCAAAAGAATGCATGAAGTGTAATCTAATGGATATCAAAGGCAAGTCCAAGATTCGTACCTACACCATAGATGTAGTATTTTGATGTAAGTCCCTGATTACTTAAAATTTGAACTCTGGTGAAAATATTAGCTACCAAACTCATTTTTTGATTCAATTTGTAATAAGTACCCAAGCCTGTACCTAATGCTAAATTATAATTTCTTATATTAGATAGTTTTTCATTGCTTGAAAAGTTAAAACTTGTTCTGTCTGATTCCTGCACATATTTTCTACTCACATATATTTGTGGCACTATATCTAATCGTATGAATGGAGAAAAGCGACCTTTTTGCCACTTATATTCTGTGGTCAATGGCAATTCCATAAAATAGTTCTTTGAATAGGTAGTAATAGTAGCTGGAAATTCTATAGATGTTCCATCGGGAAGTACCAAAGTTGTATCCAAATCAATAAAACGGTCTTTATTAATGTACTTTCCATAAGACATATAAGAAACTCCGGCCCTAAAGCTATAATTTCTATCTTCGTTAATGAGATAAGAGAACCCAAAATTGTACGTAGGAAAAGGTGGATATTTTTGATTAAAAGAAGTTTTTGGAACATACCATAAATCAGAAATTAATACTCCGGAATATATTTCCCAATGAAGTTGCTGAGCATTTACGTTGTTCAAAAACGGAATCAAAACCATAATACATGATATATACTTCCTGATTTCTATCATAAAAACCTTAAAATATTTTCTTAGGCGTAAGTCTTACTATAGGACATATCATCTCTTCTAACGATACACCGCCATGTTGAAAGGTATCTTTAAAGAAATTGTTGAAATAGGTAAAATTATTGGGATACAAGAAAAAGATATCTTCCTTGGCAAAGATAAAAGAACTGCTCATGTTTGCACTAGGAAGTCCTGTATCTGCCGGATTTTTAATTTCCAAAACATCTTTTTTATCATATTGGAGATTTTTTCCCGTTTTGTATCGGAGATTGGTCGTTGTTTCGCGGTCTCCAATGACTTTTGATGGGTTTTTTACTCTTATAGTTCCATGGTCAGTGGTTATCACTATCTGAATATCTCTTTCTGCCAATTTTTGCATCATTGCCCAAAGTGGTGAATTGATAAACCATGACTTGGTAAGTGACCGATAAGCTTTTTCATCACCTGCTAACTCCTTAAGAACTTCCATTTCGGTACGTGAATGCGAAAGCATGTCTATAAAATTATATACTATGGCAGTAAAATCATTATTTACAAAGTTTAAAGCATTATCTTGTAGCTGCCTTGCCGACATTACATTTGTTACTTTTACATATTCCGATTTGATTTCTTTTTTAACGATTCTCTTGATCTGATCTATCATGAGCTCACCTTCCTTAAGGTTTTTACCACCTTCTTCATTATCATTAAGCCAATAATCAGGAAATCTTTTCTGAATATCTAACGGAGTCAATCCCGAAAAGATGGCATTGCGACTATATTGAGTAGCTGTAGGCAGAATGGAGTAAAAATAATCTTCTTCTTCTATTTTGTACAGCTCAGTGATAACAGGTTCTATGATCTTCCATTGGTCAAATCTCAGATTGTCCATCAATATCATGATGACAGGCTTGCCATGTGAAAGTAGTGGTAGTACTTTTTCTTTCATCATGTCATGGGACTTACGAGGACCCTCTGATTTTTTCATCCAATCAATATATCTTTTAGACACGTATCTGAAAAACTCTCTGTTGGCATCTTCTTTTTGCATATTGAGTATCTCTTTCATCTCCGTGTTTTGACTTTCGTCCAATCTGATTTCCCACGAGATAATTTTTTTATAAATGTCTACCCACTGACCAAAATCCGGACTACTGCTGATATCCATAGCTATATTTCTAAATTCTTGTTGATAATCAGTGGCTGTTTTTTCGGAAACCAACCTTTTATTATCTACAATTTTCTTGAGCGTCAGAAGAATCTGATTGGGATTGACAGGTTTGATGAGATAGTCGTCTATTTGGGAGCCTATCGCTTCCTCCATAATATTTTCAGCTTCGTTTTTGGTGATCATGACGATAGGAATATTTGGCAGCTTGGCTTTGATCCTGGCAAGTGTTTCCAATCCTGTAAGACCAGGCATACTTTCATCTAAGAAAACAATATCAATTTCTTTGTCTTCATCCAATATATCTAGAGCGTCATGTCCATTGCTTACTGTGACAACTTCGTATCCTTTTTTCTCCAGAAAAAAAAGTTGCGGCTTTAATAAGTCGATTTCATCATCTGCCCAAAGAATTTTTATTTTATCAATCATAAATATTTAATGTATTAAAAATATAACGCAATGAATTAAAATATATTTTTGCATGATGAATAAAAAGAAAATATTTAATGATCCCATTTATGGATTGATCAGATTTCCCTTCGATAGTATCTACGAAATCATCGATCATCCATATTTTCAGCGATTGCGCAGGATAACTCAGCAAGCGCTGTCGCACTATGTATACCCAGGGGCACTTCACACCCGATTTCAGCATGCTTTGGGTGCCACACATCTGATGTGCCGAGCCATAGAAACACTCAAAGCCAAAGGTGTAGAAATATCTGATGCGGAGTACGAATCAGTTTGTATTGCCATTTTACTTCATGATGTAGGTCATGGACCATTTTCACATGCGCTCGAACACACCTTAGCCAGTGTACACCATGAAAGTATTTCACTGATCATTATTAAAAAAATCGGTGAAGAGCTCAATAAAGACTTCTCCCTAGTTCTGGATATTTTTCAAGGAACGTATCACAGACCATTTTTACATCAATTAGTTTCAGGTCAGATAGATACAGATCGCATGGATTACCTCACCAGAGATAGCTTTTTCTCGGGTGTAGCAGAAGGAATCATAGGATATGACCGTATCATCACTATGATCAATGTAGTAAATGATCGGTTAGTAATAGAGGAAAAAGGTATCTACTCCATTGAAAAATTTCTCATGGCTCGAAGGCTGATGTATTGGCAGGTTTATCTTCATAAAACAGTGGTATGTGCCGAGATAATGCTCATTTCTATTTTAAAAAGAGCCAGATTTTTGACACAACAAGGCACGAAGATTGCTTCATCTGAAGAGTTGGATTATTTCTTAAGAAATAGTGAAGCTTCATCAAGTGATCTTTCAAACCCAGACTTTTTGCGCCATTTCGTTTTACTAGATGATATGGATATCTTATGGATGATCAAAAAGTCGGTCAATCATTCAGACATCATATTAAGAACCTTATGCAGTAAACTATTGGATAGAAAACTCTTTAAAGTAAAATCTGAAGATAATGAAGTAAATCGCAAGCTTGTAGCAGACCAAAAACTCAAATTTATGCAGAAATACGGTACAGATGAAAGTGAAACGCATTACTTCTTTACTGAAAAAATAGAAAAAATTAAACATTACGAAACAGGTGATAAAGAGATCATGATTCTCATGAAAAACGGAGAAACAATACCTTACAGCGATATCAACAAACACCTGAATTTGGCTTCTGAAGATAGGACTTTTTTGTTTTATGTGATGGAGTAAAGATGCTTTATTATCTTATATCTTGTTAGTACATATAAGTTTTTGAACTATAGCTCCGAAATTAAGACAATCTTAGTGGGCTGAACCAATAACTTTGCTACACATAAAAATAATAAATTACAAATTAAAATTTTTGTTCAATTTAATCTAGACTTTAGTATTCCAGTTTCTTATAGAGTGGAATATAGAAAATGGCTAGTGGTTAATTCGAAAAGCCTATTGCATTATTTAAACTTTTATAGTTACTTTCTTTCAATTTTTCTAATATTTCTTCATGATCTGAAGTGATTATCTTTTCATTTATTCGTTTAACAAACATAATATCATAAAAATTTAGTTCCGTTAAACATTTTTCAACATCCCAATTATACATTAAAGATGATGTTAGTAATGATTCAAAATAATTACAAATTTTATCACCATTTTCATTGATTAAAACAGGTCTCAAATATGTAAAGTAAAGGCCATGATCTTTATAAAAATTCCATCTTGATCCAAAATGCCTATTGTGAATTTCTCCTATCAATATTGAATAAGCCAAAAGGACTGCATCATCATTTAATTTCTTTTTTGACGAAATCTTTTTCTTCAAAGAATTCATTGTCTCTAAGTTTAATCCTTTATTTTCAACTTTAAATTTTTCAGATAAAAAATTTAAAAAAAAATCAAAATCACCAGAATCAATTTTTACTACATAATGACTATATATCTCCCATTTTGTCTTTGAAACATGTTCTACTGGCCAGTTTTCTTTTTTTATTGTATTTTCTAAGTCATTCTTATTTTTGAATAGTAAACCTACAAACTCATTACCTATCCCACCATTAGGATGCATCAAATACCGACCGTCATTTAGTTTATATACAAGCCCTTGATTACTTTCGATTTGATATGAAGAGTCATTATACATTTCTAGATTCTCAGAATTAAGAAACTCTAAAACATTGTCCTGCCCGATAATTTTCACTATATCCATTTTATATTTTTTTACTTCAATTAAATGAAATTATGTCAAATAGCATGTCCAAACTGATCGCTTAAATTTGTGATCCCTGATGGTCGCAGTTTGCAGCTGCGATCCTAAATTTTGTAAATTTATAATTAATTATCATTCGCTATGGTGCTATCAAATTCAAACAATTCATTTTGTACAAAGTTCCCTTGTCCTAAGTAAGATCTTTCTCACCTTTCCAGATAATCTTAAAAATGAAGCTCAAAGACTACCTATACCAATAAATGATAATTTGTAAAGTAAAAATTCCAAAACAAAATTCGTATTGCCATGTTTCATCCCCATGAATATATGGCTTTACACATTCATAATCATTTTTGCTTTACAAATGCTCTGTTACTCTTGGGCATACAAAAATCAATCTGATCATCTTACTGATATCAGTTACAGTGCTACTTTTATTATCATCACTTTAGGGTTTTTGTATCTTTTGGGACCGTTGTCTTTCTCTAGGGTAGCCCTATCATTGATGGTAATACTTTGGGGAATAAGATTGGGAAGTTTTTTGTTTTATCGTATCCACAAGATGGGTAAAGACAGCCGTTTCGATAGTTTCAGAAGTAGTCAGACAGGTTTTTTAAAATTTTGGACCTTACAGGCAGTTAGTATTTTTATCATTATACTTCCTACTTTGTATGGCTTGACCAATGCCAATCTTAAGATTAATTTTTTGGCAATGATGCTTTGGTTACTTGGATTTATCATACAAGCAATGTCAGATCATCAGAAGTTTATATTTAAAATGAAAACCAAAGACAAGGATTTTATTTCTTCTGGATGGTACAAATATCTCAGACATCCCAATTATCTAGGTGAAATCATTATGTGGTGGGCCATATTTCTATACGTTTTTCCTTTGCTTTCAGGCTTGTATTGGTTATTGATGTTATGTCCGCTTTGGATTACAATATTGATCGTTTTTATCAGCGGCATTCCACTTATCGAAGTAACATACCCTATCAAGTACAAAAACAATCCAAACCATGAAGCTTATCTTAATAGGACATGGAGGCTATTACCTTGGATCTATTAAAATATGCTGTAATAAAAAATGATCTGAATCCAATAAATATTTATTCACACTTAAAAAAACTATTTTATACAAGAACTGCGTTATAACTATGAATTTGAAACATTAAATATGAATTTGATCATAAAATCAGTCTCGCTCATAGTTGCTTTTGTCTTATTAGACATAAATACTGGCATCAGTCAAGCTAAGTCGGCTATCGAATTGACAACCAAAGAAAAAAAATACTATGAAGAAGGTAAAAAATGGGCTGCTCAAGGAAATTTCAATAAAAGCAATGCAGCTTTCCAGAAACTACTCCAAACAAAGCCAAACCACACGGAAGTACTACTGAGATTAGGTACCAACTTATTCCAAGCAAATAATCTCGAAAATGCAGAGGCACTTTTTTTAAAAGCTATTGCATTGGAACCAGATTTCGATAAAGAAATGTACTATTCACTTGCACAAGTGCAACAGCGACAGAAAAAATTTTTGAACGCAGCTGATCATTTTGAAAAGTACCTTGCAATGTCTCCAACAAATGCTCAGAAAATAAAAAATGCCACTGCACAGCGAGACAACTTAAGGTTTATAGAAAATGCCTTAAAAAATCCTGTAATTTTCAACCCAAAAAACTTGGGCAACACAGTAAATACTATCGATCAATCTGAATATACTCCCAGTATAAGTATAGACGGCAGTTATATGATTTTTACCAGAAATGTAAAATCAAAACAAGCATTTATAGGACAAGAAGACTTATATATCAGCTATATTGATAGTACTGGGTGGAAAATGGCCAGTCCAATTACCGAGATCAATACGCTGCAAAATGAAGGTGCATTTGCAGTATCTGGCAATGGCAAATATATGATTTTTACATCTTGTGACCGCAAAGATGCTTTAGGCAGTTGCGATCTCTATTATACTTCAAATCAAAATGGTAAATGGTCTGAACCCCTTAATATGGGCCAGGTAGTCAATTCTGCAGCATGGGACTCTCAGCCTACTCTATCAGCAGATGGTCGGACACTTATTTTCTCCAGTAAAAGAAAAGGCAGTCTGGGCGGATCTGATCTTTGGATGACACAAAAAAATGAAAGAAATGCATGGACTGTTCCAGTCAATTTGGGTAATATTGTCAACACTACAGGAGATGATGAGAGTCCATTTTTACATCCTGACGGTCAAACACTTTATTTCAGGTCTAACGGAAGACCAGGAATGGGAAATTTCGATATTTACTACTGCCGACTAAATGAACACCTTCAAACTTGGGATACGCCAATCAACATCGGCTATCCTATCAATACTGAAGGTGCAGAAGGAGGCCTGTCGGTATCATTGGATGGGATTACAGCTTTCTATTCGAGTGATTATGATTACTCAGCGCAGATAAAAAACAATAACTTAGATATCTATACCTTTGAATTGCCACAAGCAGCTAGGGCCATCAATTCGACATTTACAGCGGGCATTATCAAAGATATTAATACTTCTAAGCCCGTAAAAAGCAATGTTGCCATCATTGACTTATCTACAAATAAGAAAATAACTGCTTTCAACACAGGAGATGACGGTACTTTTTTCATTTCTATCCCATCAGGAAAATCTTATGCTTGCATTATTGAAGCATCGGGATATGTGTTTTATTCCCAAAATTTTGATCTGACCACAACCAAAGATTTTTATAAGCCATACTTATTGGAAGTATTTTTAGAACCAATTCAGCATGTGGAAATAAACAAACCTTTGGTACTTAATAATATATTCTTCAAATTTGGGTCGGCAGAGTTATTGCCAGAATCAATGGCCGAGATCAATCAAGTAGTTAAATTACTTGAAGACCATAAAAAGATACACATCAAAATAACAGGTCACACTGATGATATAGGTACAGAAGAAGATAATCAATTGCTTTCTGAACAAAGAGCATCTTCTGTGGTACAAGCCCTTATTAAAAAGAATATTGATCCCAAAAGACTTACTGCTGAAGGAAAAGGTGAAAAACAACCTATTGCAGACAACAAAACACCTGAAGGACAAAGTCAAAACAGGAGAATAGAGATGACAATAATCAAGATATCAGACTAATTTTTTTCTTTTTTCTACCATATTGGAAGCTAAAACAGATAAGGTCAATGCGATACTAAGAATGATAATTAGTAACCATAAATTGCCAATATCTTGAAGCATTACTGCCAATAAAATAAATAAAATATTGGTCAAAAACAATACCCCTGTAGCTTGCATATGAGATAGACCAAGGTCTATCATGATGTGATGTATGTGCTTCCGATCAGGATGAAATGGTGATTTACCTTCCATTGCCCTTAATGCAAATACCCTTAAAGTATCAAATAAGGGTAAGATAAGGATAGCCATAGCCACAGATGGGGCAGAATTAAAGGTATAGGGTGAATTAACTAGTTCTTTGTGCAATTCTATAAATTTAATGGCTAAAATAGAACATACTAGTCCAAGAAGCAACGCACCCGTATCTCCCATAAATATTTGAGCTGGCGTAATATTGTATTTTAAAAAAGCAACTAAAGCTCCGGCAAGTGTAAAGGCCACGACTGCAATCTCAATATTTTCCGTTAAATAAAACCAACTTCCCAATACTGATGTGATAAGCAAACCCAATGTAGCAGACAAGCCATTGATACCATCTATTAGATTGAAAGCATTGATGATGACTAGAATAGTAAACAAAGATAGTATCACGCTTGCCACCTCAGGTATCTCATACACTCCAAAAAATCCATATAAACTAGTCAGTTTTACATTGGCCCTAAATACCAAAATACCGGCAGCAAATAATTCGCCCATAAATTTTTTGGATGGAGAAATAGGATCAATATCATCTTTGGCTCCAATTAAAAAAATGATTATGAATGCACATAAAATGTATTGTAAGTCACCAAAGTACTGAAAAGGTGTCCACATAATGATAGAAAACAAAGTCCCTGCAAAAATCGCAATACCTCCAAGCGATGGAGTACTGACATGGTGTGAACGTCGCTCACCTGGTTCGTCCATGAGATTTTTCTTAATCGCCAAATGTATGATGGATGGTATTGCTAAATAGGTCAGCGCAAACGAAGTAATGAAAGCTAAAATGATATCATACATAATCCACACAGTTTAAGTGACCCAAAAGTAACAATTTTAATGAATTTAAAATAATTTGCTTAATAATTAGCAACCTAAAGAATCTCTTCGATCTCGAAACCTAATGATCTCAAATCTTTCCAAAAATTGGGATATGATTTGCTAACTACTTCAGGATTATTGATTTGAATAGGGTGAATTAAAGATAATGGCGCAAAAGACATAGCCATCCTGTGGTCGTTATAAGTATCGAAAGCTGGTATCTCCTCGTGTTTAAAACTAGCTTTGCCTTCTTGCAAAAAATACTCTACATCCGTTTTCTTAGTAAATTTAGTTGGCATCTTAGACAAAAACACATTAATTTTACTAAGCTCTGACTGCAAAGCAGCTATTCTGTCAGTTTCCTTTATTTTTAATGTTTGTAATCCCGAATACAATACTTGTGTTCCCAAGCCTGCACACATCACTGCCACGCTCTGAGCAATATCGGGAACCTTGATGAAGTCATGTTCAAAAAATTCCGGTACTGGACTATCTGATGGCTTAGAAATGGTAAGTTGGTGATGATCATAGGTAGTTATTACCCCAAATTTTTCAGCTATTTTGACTATGTCAGCATCACCTTGAAGGCTTTCTGCATGTAGCCCTTCTAGGACTAAATCTGTGGTATCGCTCAATGCAGCAATACTGTAATAATAAGATGCAGCTGACCAGTCAGACTCCACATGATAATTTTTGGCTTGGTAGGCCTGATGTGTTACTTTGATTTCATTTTCTATCCATTCTGATATGACACCAAAATGAGCCATAATATTTAAGGTCATTTCGATATAAGGACGAGAAACAATATTACCAAGAAGTCTTATTGTCAAGCCATTTTTCAAAACCGGAGCTATCAAAAGTAAGGCTGTGATATATTGTGAACTGATATCAGCGGGAAGTTCTATCTCACTTTTCCAGTCTTTTTTGGGACTTTGGATAGATAGTGGTGGGTAACCTTCGTTTTCTAAATAAGTAATATTTGCCCCCAAATGATTTAAGGCTTCTACCAATGCCTTAATTGGCCGTTGCTTCATTCTGTCCGAGCCGGTGAGTATCTGTGTTCCTTCTTGCATGGACAGATAAGCCGTCAAAAATCTAAATGTTGTGCCCGCATGATGTGCATCTAGGGTATTGGAGTCACTTTTAAGGAGGTTCCATAGCGTTTGTGTATCATCACTATCTGATAAATTTTCTATATCAAAAGGGTCTTTATTAAGGGCTTGAATTAAAAGTACTCTGTTTGAAATACTCTTTGAACCACTCAGTTTTACCTTTCCAGATATATTTTTTGTCTTAGCTACAACTTTGATTGAACTCATATTTGAATGTTAAACGATTTAGGATGATGATCGTCACATAAAATTCTTTTTTCTTTGGATTGAAATTAGTGTTCTACTGTGTCCTATAGACTCAATCCGCCCAGATAAAATTTAAGTTTTGTACTATATCAGGATGAAGACTCAAGGCCACTGGACAAGTTTTGGCTGCAGCTTCAAGTATTTTTTTCTCTTTACTGGTATAATGGTGGGTTGGAAAAATGATATTCACATCAATTGCAGATATCCTTCTTGGGTCGGCAGCCATATGCTTGGTTACTTCCAGTTTCGTACCATCGATATCTATGTCATGGTTTCTGGCCGCAATACCCATGATCGTCACCATACAAGTACCTAGCGATGTGGCAGTAAGGTCTGTAGGTGAGAAAGCTTCTCCCTTTCCATTATTATCTACAGGAGCATCAGTAATTATGGTTTGCGCAGATTTAAGATGAGTACATTCAGTGCGCAGATTGCCCAAATATGTTATGGTAGATGTCATGATGATTTATCTAAATTTTCTGATGAAATATTCGTGTCTTTAGCCGTTTCACGTGCAGCGTCTTTGGCTTCTCTGATTCTGAGTTTTTCGGCTTCGTCTGCTTCGTCTGCGAGATCATAAGATTTGATGATTTCTTTGACCAATCTATGTCTCACAACGTCTTCAGATGTTAAAAACAATTGTCCAATTCCATCTATAGGTCTTAGGATATCTAGTGCTTTTCTGAGGCCTGATTTTTGATGTCCAGGTAGATCTATCTGAGACAAATCTCCAGTAATGATCGCCTTAGCACTAGGTCCTATTCGGGTCAAAAACATTTTTAGCTGTGTAGTGGTACAGTTTTGTGCTTCGTCCAGGATGATAAATGCATGATCAAGTGTCCTACCTCTCATGAATGCCAACGGTGCTACTTCGATTACTCTGTTGGTAATAAAGAAATTGAGTTTTTCGGCAGGCAACATATCATCTAAAGCATCATACAGCGGCCTTAGATAGGGATCTACCTTTTCTTTCATATCCCCGGGTAAAAACCCTAAATGCTCACCAGCTTCTACGGCAGGCCTGGTCAAAATGATTTTTTTTACTACTTTGTTTTTTAGTGCTCTCATGGCCAAAGCAACAGCAGTATATGTTTTACCTGTACCTGCAGGGCCGATAGCAAAAACAATATCATTGGCTTCTGAACAATCTACCAAAAATTTTTGGTTTTTAGTTTTAGCTTTGATAGGTGCTCCGTTTTTACCATATACTATGACACCACCTGATACATGCTGACTGATTTTATTTTCCTGTGCATAATCTGTAAGTAACAAGTCCTCAACTACCTGAGTAGACAAATCGAGCCTATCCTGAATCATTTTTACCATGATCTCCAACTTGGATTTTACCGCATCAAGACCTTTTTTATCTCCTTTTAACTTGATTTGATTACCTCTCGAAGTGATTTGTACATCGGGGTAGGATTTTTTCACTAAATTTAGCTTGGCATTACTCTCACCAAATAACTCCAACGGATCTATTCCGTCTATCGTCAATATTACTTCACTCAATATGATTATAAAATTTTATTTTTTGTACTAATATAAGTAAATTTTTAAAAAAAAGATAGTCATTGAATAAATTATACATATCAAAACATTATAATATATCAATTTATATACTTTACTTTGCACAAAAATATTAGTAAAATATATTTATTGGGTATTGTTTGACCTATTTTTTAGAAAATTAACGAGTATTTAATGCAAATTGTTTCTCTGACCACAGATTATGGCTCAAAAGATTATTATGTTGCCGAACTCAAGGCTTCGATCTTAGGAAAGAAAAATGATTTTTCTATTATTGACATCAGTCACCACATAGATCATTTTGACATTGTGCAGGCATCTTTTTATTTACAAAATGCCGTGCCATCTTTTCCTAAGGGCTCTATACATATCGTGGCTGTAAACTGTAATTACAAAAGGAAAAGTGAATACATTTGTTTTCAACACCATGATCACTATTTTATAGGACCCAATAATGGAGTGTTCAGTTTGGTGTTTGATGATATAAATGAAGAAAAAATTTATAAAATCATTCCATCAGATGAGGAAAATACATCTGTAAACGCTTTATTTTCGCATTGCGCCGCATTTATTGGTCACGGGCTTGCATTAGAAGATATAGGTCCCAAAATAGAAGTTTTCAATAAAAAACTTGTGATACAACCCGTCGTGACATCCAATCAAATTAGGGCGACGATTATACATATCGACCATTTTGGAAATGTAGTGATCAACCTTAAAAAAGAGCTTTTCGAAAAGATTAGAAATAACAGAAGATTTGATCTGTATTACAAACCCAATGAACCTCTTAACTTCCTAAGTAAGGATTATGGTGACGTAGCTATAGGTGATCCTTTAGCTTTTTTCAATTCATCAGGTTATCTGGAAATAGCTTTAAACCTAGATAAAGCAAACACACTACTCAATCTTAATAAAAATGAAATGATCCAAATCAATTTTTTTGAATGAGTAAAGAAATTTTAAGAATCGTAAGGCTCACCTTTCACCCTGAAAATGTTGATGACTTCATTACTATATTTGATGAAAGCAAGAATTTAATCGCAGCTTTTGAAGGCTGTATCGAAGTAAAACTAAAAAAAGATCATGATTCCACTCATATTTTCTACACTTTAAGTAAATGGAAAAGCAATGAGGACTTAAATAACTACAGGAAGTCAGCATTATTTGAAAAAACGTGGGCAAAAACAAAAAAATTATTCTCAGACAAACCACAAGCCTTCTCTCTTCTTGATGTTGAATAGTGCTCCTAATTTTCAATCTTTTTCATTTTTAGAAACTCTTTGACCAAGATGTTGTTTCTATTTTTTGTTATCTATTGGTAACGACTGTAAATAACTTCATATATTTTGATTTACAAAATAGCATTTTAAAATTCATATAAAAATAATTTTGAATATAAATTATAAAAATATGATACTTTTGATTTTATTTGCGTCTTCTTTAGTATAAATTTTAAACTTAGTAATTTGGAATTATTCGATATCATGATATTTTTGATTGCAGGCAGTTTTCATTTAAAAAGCTTCCATAATAAAAGAAATACCATGAAAAATGTATCTTCATTTAGTACTGATCACAAAGAGAAACGAAATACACTACTACCAAGTATAAAATTTAGATTTTAAAACTGTAACTGAGTTGCCGATTTTTTTGAGTTTTACTAATTTGATGACCACTAAAATTTTGTTGCTAAATGAAAAATATAACTTGCAAAAATTATGATATCAATATCAATAATTGGTCTGCTTTACAAAGCTATTTGACAAATAAATCTGCATCACAAACTTTTATTATTGTAGACGCCAATACCGAAAAATATTGTCTCTATCAGTTTTTAGAAAATACATCCATTAATGATGTTCATATCATTAGGGTACCTGAAGGTGAGGCATACAAAACCATAGAAACGTGCCAAAAAGTATGGGCCGAATTGATGCGCAAAGGTGCTGACCGCCATGCATTGATAATCAACCTTGGCGGTGGAGTTATTGGCGATTTGGGTGGATTTTGTGCGGCTACTTATATGCGCGGTATATCTTTTATTCAAGTACCTACTACATTATTGGCTCAGGTAGACGCTTCAATAGGTGGAAAATTGGGCGTGGATTTTTTGGGCTTTAAGAATATGATAGGTCTGATACAAGAACCTGAAGGTGTCTTTATATTCACAGACTTTTTGGAAACACTACCAGAAGAACAAATGCGTAGTGGATATGCTGAACTACTCAAACATGGACTCATAGCAGATAAACTCACTTGGAAGTCACTCACCGAAAATACTGACTTAAAAAACCTAGATTTTGAAAATATAGTATATCAGTCCGTATTGATCAAAAAGCAAGTCACAGAACAAGATCCTAATGAAAAAGGATTGAGAAAAATCCTTAACTTTGGCCACACCATTGGACATGCCATAGAGTCTTATTGGTTGGATAGTAGATCGCCTCTGTTACACGGCGAAGCTATAGCTATCGGTATGGTCTCTGAAGCATTTTTGTCCTATAGACTAGGTAATATCTCGGAAAATGAACTGTTTGACATCAGACATGCTATCGTAAAAATGTATGGCCACCACCCGAAATATGTCAAACCATCTGAAGAAATTCTCAATATTATGAAGGCGGACAAAAAGAATCAAAAAGGAGAATATAGGTTTGCTCTTTTGGAGTCAGTGGGTAAAGCATGTTTTGATATACCTGTATCATCTGAGCATGTAGAAGAAAGTTTACTTTTCTACAAGGAAAAACTGTAGAATAAGCTTATTGCTTAGTCAATTCCCAAGTTTCAGTTGTTTTATATTCTGTCCAGATACTAAAATCTACACTAGGTTCCCGATGCAAGTATTCACCAACCCAAGTTTGAGTTTTGTTTTCTTTTTTAATTACCTTAAATGACTTGGGCAAATTAATTAGTAAAAGTGGGCTTTCTGAAACAATATCAATTGATTCTGGATCAGGCTTGTAAGTCCACTTAAAATCAAAATTATTTTCCAAGCCAAAAAACAAAACTTGCGAAATTATAACATCTTCCTTGTTTAAAAACCTTACTTTGATTTGACGGGTACCCGTAGTATCTTTATTTGTGGTTAAATTTGTTTTTACAAATGTCGCCTTACCTTCCCAAGTTCCGATAAGTGCATCCCTACTTTCTGTCCAAGTGTCATCATCTGTAGTAGAACAAGATGAGAAAACCAACAAAGTCAAAATCAAAATTGTAAATCTCAAATATATTTCTTATCCAATTTAGGTTATATCCATATGCAAGGTAAAATTAATCGTTTATCAAAAAAAAACCATAATAATTTAATTTTTTTCTTGATTTTTTATAAACCTTTGTGATAAAAGCTATATTTTGCATCATATATGAACAGAATATTTGTTTTTATTTTTGGATTTTTGGGGTTTCAATGCTTGTCTGCCCAAAGCATCAATACTGAATTTGGTAAAAACCGGGTTCAGTTTCACGATGACTTTAATGATTGGTGGGAGTATGAGACAGCAAATTTTATCACATATTGGTACGGTAAGGCCAAAAATATAGCTATACCCACCCTTCAGATGGCCGAGATGGATCACGATGATATCCAGAGAGTGATGGAGCATCGGATCAATGACAAAATAGAAATCATCGTCTACGTTGACATTTCTGATTTGAAACAAAGTAATATAGGTACCGAAGAAACTTTCACATCCAAAACCGGAGAAACTAAAATAGTCGGTAACAAAATGTTTGTTTATTTTAATGGTGATCATCAGGATTTGCGTAAAAAAATAAGAGAAGGTATCGCTACCGTTTATTTTAACAATATGCTTTTCGGGTCGAGCCTTCAGGAAATCATTCAAAATGCGGTACTCCTCAATATCCCAGAATGGTACAAAGAAGGTATCGTAGCATACACTTCATCCCCGTGGAATCATCTAGTGGAAGATGAGCTTAGAGATGTGTGGATGAGAAACGAAAAATACCACAATTTTAAAAAACTGTCCAATGATTTCCCAAAACTAGCTGGCCATTCTTTTTGGTTTTATGTAGATCAGAATTATGGAAAGTCTTCTATTGCAAACCTCTTGTACCTGACTAAAATAAGTAGAGGTATGGAAAATAGTTTTGAATACATCCTTAACGCAGATATCAAAACATTGCATAAAGAATGGGAAACGTTTTACGAAAATTACTTTAAAGCTGAAAAAGGGAAATTTTCAGAAAAAAAAGAGGCTAAACCATTAAAACTTGCTAATAAAAAATTTATTCCTGTCAGTCATCTGAGTCTGAGTCCTGATGGAAAATTTTTGGCATACGCCTATAATGATCAAGGCAAATACAGAGTAGTACTTCGAGACCTAGAAACCGGAAAGGAAAAACGAATCTTTAAATACGGATACCGCAATTTCTTCCAAGAGACAGATTACAACTATCCATTGATTGCCTGGCATCCTTCCAAACCAGAAATATCTATAGCTTATGAACATAGAGATGTCATCAAACTAGCCAAATATCATATACCTACATCTGAAAAAATGGTACAAATTATTCCTACTGATTTTCAAAGATTATACAGTATCAGTTATGTCAATGATATGGACTATATTTTTTCAGCATCTCAAGATGGCTTTTCGGATCTATATCTTTATAAATCTAAAAACAGAAATCATCAAAGACTTACTCAGGATTATTTTGACGACTTGGATGCACAGTATGTGGATTATAATGGTCAAAAAGGTATACTTTTCAGTTCCAATAGGACACTAGATACTATTCGTGAAATGAAATATGACACTATTTTACCTATTCAAAATTTTGACATTTACTTTTGGCCTGACAGAGCTAATATCGCACAAAAGTTGACTTTTACGCCACATACTAATGAGAGATACCCTTTATTATTTAATGGTCAACAAATATTATGTATCAGTGACGAGAGTGGTATCAACAATACTTATCAAGTTACAGGCGGAATTTTAAAACCTTTGAGTAATCTAGATAGAAATATCATCAGGCATCATGCTATACCTGCTTCTGATTCTTACGTCAAAACTTACTATAAAAATGGAGCTTATGTTACTTACATTGAAAAACTGGATTTAAGCAAAGCAGTTACTATCCAAAATACATCTACAGGTAAAGCTAATTATACCAATTTGCCGCCTGTTTTGGTAGTGAATCCAGAAGCAGAAGCGCCAAAACAACAAAACATTGATCAAAAATATTTTTTCCAAAGTAAATTTCCAGATCCACAAAACGTAGAACCCATAAAACCTATCGTCAAGGAAAAGGAAACATTAAATAGCTTCAATATCAACATCAATAAGCCATTTGTTTCACAAAAACCCATCGAATTTTATAACAATACTAGAGCCATTGCCGCAAAAAATAAATTTGCCCTAACCAATGTCACAACTAAACTTGATAATGATTTACTTTTTGAAGGATTAGAATCTTATACCGGCGATCAGCAGCAACTATTGACCACACCTGTTGGATTTTTGTTGAAGGCAACTGTAGAAGATCTTTTTGAAGATTACAAATTAGAAACGGGTATACGCATACCAACATCATTTAATGGTGCGGAGTACTTTTTAGTTTTTGACAATAAAAAACAAAGAATAGACAAAAAAATAGCACTATATAGAAAAACATCAAGATACAATAATGAACTCGCACCCAATGCAAATTTTCTGAGCAGGTCCAAAAAAATCACCAATATGGGCTTGTATCAACTAAAATATCCATTTGATATATATCGATCTATCCGTGCGACTGGTATGCTCAGATTTGATAAATATTTACAATTGAGCACTGAAAATAATTCATTTGCTTCTGCTGCAGAAAATGAAAAACGTATCAGTCTGAGGCTAGAATATGTTTACGACAATACTCATGATGCTGCTATCAATATCAAACACGGTACTCGATATAAATTTTACACCGAAATCATCAACAATTTTAATCTTGAATTTATTGATGGATTTAATTTTGATGCTTCCAAAGGTTTTACTGGAATTATTGGGTTCGACGCCAGACATTATATACCTATTCTGCGCAAGTCCATTTTAGCCTTCAGAGGTGCGGGCGCTACTTCTTTTGGATCCCAAAAAATGTTGTACTACATGGGTGGTATGGAAAACTGGGTTCTCCCTTCGTTTAATAATAATATTCCTGTACCTGACCATTCTGATTATGCCTACAAAGCTAATGTTTTTCAGCTTCGTGGATTTAATAATAATATCAGAAATGGAGCAACTTTTTTAGTGACCAATACGGAACTACGAATTCCTTTTATGCAATACATCCTCGGTAAAAATCGGGGAAATGCCTTCTTTAGAAATCTACAGCTGACAGGATTTTTTGACGCTGGTTTGGCGTTTCATGGCAACAGTCCTTTCAGTGATAAAAATCCACTTAATAAATTACAACTCAGTAGTCCTCCATTGCTAGAGTTGGAAATCGAATATTTTCGGGATCCATTGGTTATGGGTTTTGGTACAGGTATCAGAACTCAATTATTGGGCTATTTTGTAAAAGCTGATTATGGTTGGGGAATTGAAACTAGACAAATTCAGAAACCAAGAATATATTTGAGTCTGGGTATGGATTTTTAGCATTTCAAAAGTTAAATTGTTATAATTATAGATATGATCAACAAACATTTTTTTGTTTTACTCCTTATTTTAATAGTAAATATTACTCAAGCTCAAGAGCGATCCAATCACGGGCGTAAATTTGAACAACTTGATAATATGCTACGCTCTCCTAATGAATATCGTGGAGCAGATGGCGCACCAGGTCCTAGGTACTGGCAACAAAAAGCAGATTATAAGATCAAATGTACACTAGATACTAAGACTCAAAGAATAGATGGGGCTGAAGTCATCACTTATCATAACAATTCGCCTGTAGAGATGACTTATCTTTGGTTGCAGTTAGATGAAAACGAACATTCGCCAAAGTCTTCTAAACACTACATGAATGGCTCCAAAATGCGTGAAATCATGGACCAAGGTAGTATTGATCGCCTGGAAGCCGTAACACAACTGGATAAATATGGTGTTAAACTTAAAAAAGTCACCAATGATAAAGGTCAAGCCTTAAAATATATCATCAACGAAAGTATGATGCGAATAGACTTGCCAACACCACTCAAGCCAGGCAAAAAAGTTACTTTTAATATTGACTGGTATTATTACATGATAGACCGTATGTCTAATCCTAGTTGGGGTCGTGGCGGATATGAGTATTTTGCAGATCACGGCAATTATTTATACACCGTAGTACAGTGGTTTCCACGCATGTGCGTATATAGTGATTTCGAAGGATGGCAAAACAAGCAGTTTCAGGGTACTGGAGAATTTGCGCTTTCCTTTGGAGATTATGAAGTGGAGATTACACTGCCAGATGATCATATAGTGTCAGCTACAGGTGAATGTCAAAATTATAAAGAGACATTGACTCCAACTCAGTACAGCAGATGGATC
>Ga0075154_10000859_pt1 | contig 23515 bp, 20 predicted proteins | sample JI71714BDNA_FD_70965 | JGI IMG/M metagenome (GOLD analysis project Ga0075154, IMG submission 70965) | Wastewater effluent complex algal communities from Wisconsin, to seasonally profile nutrient transformation and Carbon sequestration -... | ecosystem: Engineered > WWTP > Effluent > Algae...
GGCTCCTCGGACGTGAAGGCCTGCCACAGCACCCCCTTGACGATGTAGTTGTGGATGTTGCGCACCCGGTCCTGCCCCTCGATGTCGGCCAGCTGCGAGTCGCGCAGGCGGCTTACCGCGTCGTACTCGTACAGGCCCTGCTGGGCTTTGGTGGTGCTTTTGATGTGCCATTGCAACAGCGGCATGTTCAGCGCCTGCGCCACCTCCTCGGCCAGCATGGTTTTGCCGGTGCCGGGCTCGCCCTTGACCAGCAGGGGGCGCTTCAATTGCAGGGCGGCGTTCACCGCCAGCATCAGATCCTGGGTCGCGACGTAATTCTTCGAGCCTTGAAACTTCATGGTGTGGTGCGGTTGGGTCAGGGTAAATACGGGTGGGTATGCAGGGGGAACTTTCTCTGCAGGGGCTTCGAGGTGCCTCTATATAATCAACCGTTGATTTTTTGGTCGACTTTTCCATTGTGCTTGCAAAATGAATCCAATGTTGTCCCGCCTGTTCAAGTCCGCCAGCGCCCGTGCCGCTCGCGCCGCAGTCCGTGTGTCTGCTGTTTCCGCCGTCTCGGCCGCGCTGTGGGTGGCTGGTGTTTCGCTGTCCACCACAGCCCAGGCACAGGTCACGGGCAACGTGCAGGCCGGTGAAGGCAAGGCGGCCATGTGTATCGGGTGCCACGGCATTCCGGGCTACCAGAACAGCTTCCCGGAAATTCACCGGGTGCCCATGATTTCTGGCCAGAGCCAGCAATACCTGGTCAATGCGCTCGTGGCCTACCAGAAAGGGGACCGCCGCCATCCGTCCATGCGCGGTATCGCTGGGTCCCTCACCGAGCAGGATATGGCCGACCTCGCTGCTTTTTATGCCCAGCAGGCGGGCAACATTTCGGTGGCCGAGACCCCGTCCCGGCCGGCCCCGCCGGCCGTGGCTGCGCTGCTGGACCGCGGTGCCTGTGCCTCCTGCCATGGCGCCAACTTCAGCAAGCCGCTGGACCCCAGCTACCCCAAGATCGGCGGACAGCACGCCGACTACCTGTTCGTGGCACTGCGCTCCTACACCGTGCAGGGCAACAACGTGATTGGTCGCAACAACGGCATCATGGCAGGCATTGCTGCGCAGTACACTCCGGCCGAACTGCGCGCCATGGCCAACTACCTGGGCTCCATCGAGGGTGAACTCCGCGTGGTGCCACAGCCGCGTTTCCGCAAGTAAGGCTCCCAGGAGCCAACTTACCGCGAGGTCAACCGGTACACCCGGTACATGCAGTAAGGCCGGTACACATTTTTTCCCCTGAAAAGCGCCCTCCTCGGAGGGCGCTTTTTCGTTACAGAGGTATCATTTCGGGCCATAATCCCTTTCCCTGTCAGGGGCACTGAGCGGCCCGTTTTCGTTCTCAACCCAAGAAGTATTCCTGCTGTCGCCATGCCCGCCCCAGCGCCTCGCCTGTTTGCACGCACCGTCCAGCGGACCGGTGTGCCATGGCGTGGGAGGCCTGGCAGACCACTGGCGCTGGCGTTGTGGCTGGGGCTGGGGCTGGGGCTGGGGCTGAGTCTGTCTGGCGCGCTGCGGGCCCAGACTTTTGAAGTCCCCGCGCTGACCGAGGCGGATTACTTTGAGGACCTTCCTGTGGTCCTCACGGTCAGTCGCCTCGCGCAGTCGATCGGGGACACACCCGGCGCGGTCACCGTGATCGACCGCGACACCATCCGGCGGACAGGGGCTCGCGACCTGGCCGAGTTGCTCCGTCTGGTACCTGGCTACCTGGTCTCGGGCTTCAACGGCGCCAACCCGACCGCTGCCTATCACGCCCCTATCGACGAGTACGGAACCCGCAACCTGGTGCTCATCAATGGACGCTCGGTGTATTCCACCGCGTACCAGGGCGGCACCAACCGTGGTATGCAGACCGTGTTGCTCGATGACGTGGAGCGGCTGGAGGTGTTGCGCGGCACCAACTCAGCAGCCTATGGCGCCAACGCGGTGTTCGGTGTCATCAACATTGTCACCCGCCATACCAGCGACTCGCTGGGCAGTTCTGTGGCTACAGCCCTGGGTGGCAACGGCCTGCAGGATTTTCAGTTCCGCTACGGCTGGGGCCAGCCCGGTGCCAGCTACCGCATTTCCGGTGGCGAGCGTTCGGACGACGGCTACTTCGGGATCAATGACAGCCGGCGGCTGATAAATCTCAACTGGCGCGGCGACATCCGGCTCGATGCCAGCACCGATCTCCTGCTGGAGGCGGGCCTCTCCGACCAGGTGTCGGGCGAGGGGTTTGCGGCCAATCCCGACAACGTGCCACGCGACAACACATGGCGCAATGTGTTTGCCCATGCAGCATGGTCCCGGCAGCTTTCCCCCACCGAATCCATCAAGTGGTCGGTGTCGCTCGATGAGGACCGGCTGGTCGACCGTTTCGCATACCCGCTCGATCCGGGGATCACCATCGACTTTGGCAATGTGGAGCGGCGCCTGGATACCGAGTTCCAGCACCAGTTCTCTCCCCTGGACGACATGCGCGTGGTGTGGGGCGTGGGCGCCAAGCAGGACAGCGCCCGAGCACCTTCCATGTTTGGAACGACAGAGGCTGTGAAAGCCCGCGAATGGCGCCTGTTCGGGAATGCCGAGTGGGCCTTTGCGCCAGACTGGCTGCTCAATGCGGGTTTGTTCTTCGGGGACAACAACCGTACAGGAAGTTACCTAGCTCCCCGCCTGATGCTCAACCGGCAACTGGCGCCAGACCATACGCTGCGGGCTGGTGTATCTCGGGGACAACGTGCGCCCACACTGTTCGACCTGGATGCGCGTGTCGTCTACACGCTGGGGCCGGGGCGCCAGCCGCCGCTCACTGCCTTGCCCGCCGGCACCCTGGTGCCCACGTTCACGGGCAACTTGCTGTTGTCGCAGGAACAGGTCACCGCCCAGGAGGTGAGCTACTTTGGCCATTTCCGCGAAGCCCGCCTCACTGTGGACGTGCGTGCTTACCGGGAGCGCCTTGAGGACATCATTGACCTGCAGGCCGTACCCGGCTCGCCATTCAATCTGCAGCGTGTGTTTGTGAACCAGCCCGGGCTCAAGACTTCCGGGGTCGAGTTCCAGATGAAATGGTCGCCCGGCGCCAATACCCAGTTGTGGTGGAACCAGAGCTTTACCGAACTGGACTGGCTCTATGACCGCGACATCGATTCCGTCCCGCCTGGCAAGAGTACCACCCTGGGCCTGTTCCAGAAATTGCCTCACCAGTGGGATCTGACTCTGTTGCTCACGGCCCGGGATGGCATGTCCTGGCGCCGTGAGACTTTCTCTCTGGGTTCCACCACGCGGCTGGACCTCCGGCTGGCCCACCAGTTTCGCCTGGGTCCTTCGCGGGCCGAGGCGGCGCTGGTGTGGCAGGCCCTCAATGGCGATCAGGCCGAGCTCGACTCCCGGACCGAGCGCCTGTTCAAGAGCCGGGTGTTTGCCACCCTGCGCCTGGAGTTCTGATCTGGACCGCCTGCGCCGACACCTGACCACCAGTGCCGCGCTCGGTTGCCTTGGAGCCGTGGCGATGCTGGGCTCGCCTGCGCCTGCCGCCGCGCGCGGGCCCACTGTATGGCTGGCTCTCCCCGAGCGGGGGGGTATCTTCGAGGAGGCAGCGCTGGCACTGCGCGCTGCCCTCGCCCAACTGAACCCCGCTCCCGGCGTGGAGGTCGCTCTGTGGGACGAATTCCGCCCGGAGCGCAACGGAGTGCCCGCGCTGATCGTGGCCATGGGTACGCCCGCTCTGCGTGGCTTGCTGGCGCTGGCTGTCAGTGAACCTGCCCGACGTGCATGGCCGGTGGTGGCTGCGCTGGTACCCAAGAGCAGCTTCGATGCCAGCCCGCCACCGTCAGGTATGCGGGTCAGCGCTGCGTTCCTCGACCAGCCTCTGGCCCGCTATGCGGCCCTGATCGAGCTCGCTTTGCCCGACCGACCCCGGGTGGGGGTGGTGCTCGGGCCCACCTCCGTGGGTTTGCGTGAGGCATTGGCCAGTGCGCTGGCCCAGCGCAGGCTCAGTCTGGCAGACAGCACACTCGGGCCGGGAGCTGGCCCCGAGGCGCTGTTCCCCGCCCTGAGCGATGTACTGGAGCGATCTGACGTGCTGCTGGCCCTGCCGGACCCGCTGGTGGTCAGCGCCGCTTCCTTGCAAAACCTGTTGATTGCTGCCTACCGGCAACGCAAGCCCGTGGTCTCTTTCGCGGCCTCTCACGTCCGGGCTGGCGCTGGCCTGGCGCTCTACACCACGCCCCGCCAGTCTGCCGTGCAGGCCGCAGCCATGGCCGCTACGTGGCTGGCCACCGGCACCTTGCCTGCGCCGCAGTTTGCCACCGCGTTCGAGGTGAGCACGAACGAACGCGTGCTCCGCTCGCTCGGTTTGCCCGCTTCCGATGCAGAGACCCTCACGCGCAGTCTGCGCCAGCGGGAGCCCGAGCGATGATCGGTTCGCGCACCCATTGGGGCATACGCCTGCGCCTGTGGGCTGCTGCGGCGTTACCGGCCTTGCTGGTGGTCGTGCTGCTGCTCGCCGGATTTCTGGACCGCCACAGCCGGGAACTCACCGAAGCACTGACCGACCGTGCCCGGGCATCAACCCAGCAGCTTGCGGGTGCGGCCGAGTTCCCCCTCTTCGCTGGCAACGACGAATCACTCCAGCGCCTGGTAGAGGCGGCGCTGGCAGGGGACGCCCAGATGAAGGGAGCCGTGCTCATAGACGGCGACGGCACTCTGCGCGCCCAGGCCGGCGTGCTCTCCGGACCTCCGTCGTTGCCGCCCAGCTTGCCGCCCCAGGGCGCTACCCGCGCCACCGACGACAGCCTGCTGGTGGTGGTGCCAGTGCGCCTTCAGCCCCTCCCCCTGAACGATCTGTTGAACGAGCCTCCCAGCGGCGCCAGCCAGGCCACGCTGCCCCAGGTGATCGGGTTCGCCATCGTCGAACTCAGCCTGGCTACCTTGAAGGCGCAACAGTTCGACCTGTTGGTCTGGACACTGGCCATCACCGCGCTGGGCCTGCTGTCGGCCGGTCTGGTCTCGGTGGTGATTGCGGCCAGCGTCACCCGCCCGATCGAACACATCAGCTCGGTCGTGACGGGGATTGCCCAGGGGCAGTACACCACCCGGGTCGATACCGAGCGCGCGGGTGTGCTGGCGGCGCTGGGCAGCAACATCAACCGCATGGCCGAGCAGGTGGGTGTGACCCAGGAGAACCTGCGCCTGCAGGTGGAGGCGGCCACCGAGGAACTGCGCCGCCAGCGCGATGCCGCCGAGCGCGCTGCCCGCACCGACAGTCTCACCGGCGTGGCCAGCCGTGGCGCCTTCACCGAAACGGCCGAAGCCGAGATACAGCGCGCCCTGCGCTACCGCCAGCCCCTGTGCATGGTCCTGATCGACCTGGACCACTTCAAGACGGTGAACGACACCCATGGCCATGCCTCCGGCGACGCCGTGCTGGCCAGCTTTGCGCGCACCATCTTCCGCGAGGTGCGCGAGGTGGATGTGATTGGCCGCCTGGGTGGGGAGGAGTTTGCGGTGCTGCTGCCCAACATCAGCGCGGGCGAGGCGGTACAAGTGGCCGAACGCATGCGTTATGCGGTGGAGAAAAGCGAGTTGCGGGTCAACGGCCAGCCGCTGCATTACACCGCCAGCTTCGGTGTGGCCGAGTTCGATCCTCGCGAATTGAGTCTCTCGAGCCTGCTCTCTCGCGCCGACTCGGCGCTTTACGATGCCAAACGGCGGGGCCGCAACCGGGTGGAGCTGGCGGTCTGAACCTCAGGCCATCTACAGCCGAGTTCAGCCCCGTTCAGCCCAGGCGCGACCGGTGCCGTGCAATCTGGTGCAGCACCTGCGTCGGGGCGGTACCGCCCACGGTACTGCGCGCGTTCAACGAGCCGCGCAGGCTGAGCGCATCGAACACGTCTTTGTCTATGAGCGGGTGAAAACCCTGCAGCACAGCCAGCGGCAATTCCGACAGATCCACCTGGTGCGAGGTGGCCGCTTTCACCGCGTGGGCCACGGTTTCGTGGGCGTCGCGGAAGGGCACGCCTTTCTTCACCAGGTAGTCGGCCAGGTCGGTGGCGGTGGCGTAACCGCGCAACGCTGCCTGTTCCATGGCCTCGCGGTTCACACCCAGGCCACCATCCTTCTGTCCGGTTTGCGCGTTGGTTTGTCCACCTATCATTTCCGAGAAGATGCGCAGGGTGTCTTTCAGCGTATCCACCGTATCGAACAGCGGCTCCTTGTCTTCCTGGTTGTCCTTGTTGTAGGCCAGCGGCTGGCCTTTCATCAGCGTGATGAGGCCCATGAGGTGGCCCACCACACGCCCCGTCTTGCCGCGTGCGAGTTCGGGCACGTCGGGGTTCTTCTTCTGCGGCATGATGGAACTGCCGGTGGTGAAGCGGTCGGCAATGCGGATGAAACCGAAGTTCTGGCTCATCCAGATGATCAGTTCCTCGCTCAGCCGGCTCACATGCACCATGCACAGGCTGGCCGCGGCCGTGAATTCGATGGCGAAATCGCGGTCGCTCACGGCGTCCAGGCTGTTCTGGCACAGCTGCGGTTCACCGTGTTCGTCCACCATGCCCAGCGTGCGCGCCACGCGCGCGCGGTCCAGCGGGTAGGTGGTGCCGGCCAGGGCTGCCGCGCCCAGGGGCAGGCGGTTGGTGCGGCGGCGTACCTCTGTGAAACGTTCGGCGTCGCGCGCAAACATCTCCACATAAGCCAGCAGGTGATGGCCAAAACTCACCGGCTGCGCCACCTGCAGGTGCGTGAACCCAGGCAGGATCACTTCCACATGCCGCTCGGCCACGTCCACCAGAGCGCGTTGCAGTTCCACCAGCAGCGCCACGATGGCATCGATCTCGCTGCGCAACCACAGGCGCACATCGGTGGCCACCTGGTCGTTGCGGCTGCGCCCGGTATGCAGGCGCTTTCCTGCATCGCCCACCAGCTGGGTCAGACGCGCCTCAATGTTCAGGTGCACATCCTCCAAATCCAGCTTCCACTCGAACTTGCCTGATTCAATCTCGGCCCTAATCTGATTTAGGCCCCGACGTATGGCTTCCTCATCGCTGCGACTTATGATTTCCTGCGCCGCCAGCATGTCGGCGTGGGCCAGGCTGCCCTCTATGTCGGCCTGCCACAGGCGCTGGTCGAAAAACACGCTGGCGGTGTACCGCTTCACCAGCTCGCTCATGGGTTCCGAGAACAAGGCCGACCAGGCCTGGGATTTCGTGTCTAGCTGATGGGTGGACATGGCGTTGCTATTCAGGGAGTATCAAACAATGAGCGGATCGAAGATTCTATCGGTGGGACATGGTGCCCGCCCGGTTTCCTGTACCGAGGGCCGACCAGCGTGAACCACCTCCTCATCGTTGACGACGAGTCTCTTGCGCGGGCTCGGTTGCGCTCCATGCTGGTGGAGCTGGCAGCCCTGGGTACAACTTCTTCCCCCCCTGCAACCCCAGGCATCCTGGCTGGCAGCCCCTGGGCACCGGCCGCAGCGCCGGGTGCTGTGTCCGCATCGCTGGCCGATGCGGCCGCACCCACCGAGCGTCTGGACATGGACTGGGCCCACGTGGGCGAAGCCGCCAATGCCTCCGATGCCATGCAGTGGCTGCTCGATCCTGCGCATCAGCCTGCCGTGGTGTTGCTCGACATCCACATGCCGGGCACCGATGGCATGGCGTTGGCGCATGCCCTGCGCCAGCGCAGCCACGCCCTTTCGGAAGCGGGTGAGCGGCTGGTGGGCAGTGGGGCCCCCATGCTGCTTCCAGCCGCCATCATATTTGTCACGGCGCACACGGAGCACGCGCTAGACGCTTTCGATCTTGACGCGGTGGACTACCTCACCAAGCCAGTACGGCTGGAGCGGCTGCGCACGGCACTGGTGAAGGCCCAGCGCTGGCTCCAGACCATGGCGGAGCGGCGCACCAGTGGCCCCGACCACCTGCTCATCCACGACCGTGGACGCACCGAGCGCATTCCGCTGCGCGACATCATCTACCTCAAGGCCGAGCTGAAGTACGTGACCGTACGCACCGGCCAACGCAGCTACATCTTCGACGGCTCACTGCAAGACCTGGAGCAGCAGTACCCTGGACTGTGGCAGCGGGTGCACCGGAATGCTCTGGTGGCACGGCGTGCCCTGCGCGCCCTTGAAAAAGTGCACGACCCGGTGGAGGGCGAAGGTTGGGCCGTGAAGCTCGATGGTGTGGAGGAGCGTGTGATGGTGTCGCGGCGGCAGTTGCCTGCCGTGCGCGAGGCGCTGGTACAGGGTTGAAGATCAGGGCCGCCGGGGCGGCGTGCTAGCATAGCTGCGCACCCTTGGCACCGCTCCCGTGGTGGGCCAAGATCACTCAACGCTTCACTCGCAACGCCGTGGCCGAATTCCCTGCATCCTCCTCCTTGCAACTCACCATCGCCACCCGGGAGAGTCGCCTGGCACTGTGGCAGGCCGAACACGTCAAAGCCTTGCTGGAGCAGGCCGGCCACCGGGTCACGTTGCTGGGGATGACCACCCAGGGAGACCAGATTCTCGACCGTGCCCTGAGCAAGGTGGGTGGCAAGGGTTTGTTCGTCAAGGAACTGGAGGTGGCGCTGGAGGAAGGGCGTGCCGACCTGGCCGTGCATTCATTGAAGGATGTCCCCATGGAACTGCCCGCCGGGTTCGAGCTGGCCTGCGTCATGCAGCGCGAGGACCCGCGCGACGCCTGGGTGTCGCCGCACTGCGCGGGGCTTTCCGATTTGCCCCCTGGTGCGGTGGTGGGTACCTCCAGCCTGCGCCGCGTGGTACTGCTGCGCGAAGCGCTCGATGCGCTGGGCCGCTCCGATGTCCGCATAGAGCCCCTGCGCGGTAACCTCGACACCCGCTTGCGCAAGCTCGATGAAGGCCAGTACCACGCCATAGTGTTGGCCGCTGCCGGTTTGAAGCGCCTGGGGCTGGAGTCGCGCATACGAAGTACCTTCGAGCCCGACACCATGCTGCCTGCAGCGGGGCAGGGCGCCCTGGGCATCGAGATCCGGTCGGCAAGGCCCGAAGTCAAAGAGGCTCTGGCGCCCCTGGCTGACCCGGCTACCTGGATGTCTGTGGCGGCGGAGCGTGCGGTTTCCCGCGGTATGGGGGGCAGCTGCTCCATGCCACTGGCGGCCTTCACCACCTGGGAGCAGGGAGCGCAATCGGCGCAATTGAGCCTGCGGGCTGCGTGGGGTGACCCGGATGGACGCCAGGCGGTAGTCCGCGTATCGGCCCATGCCGAAGTGCGCACCCTGGCCGACGCCGAAGCCCTGGGCCAGCACGTGGTGGGCCTGCTCAAGCAAGCGGGGGCCACCGCGTACACACCGGCACCCCCGCCGGCCACGGTCTGAGCGCCTGCAGCAGGCAACGGTATGGCCAGAGCCACGGTGGTGGTGACACGCCCAGAGCCCGAGGCGTCGGACTGGACGGCGCGCTTGCAGCAGGCCGGCTGGCCCACTCTGTCGCTTCCGCTGCTGGACGTGGGCCCTCCTACCCGGCACGCCGACGTTGAGCACCTGCAGGTTTGCCGCGCGCAATGGCTGGCGTTCGATGCGGTGATGTTCGTCAGCCCGCAGGCGGTGAGGCATTTTTTTCAGGGCTTCGTAGCACCGGGGCCGGTACGTTGCTGGGCGCCGGGGCCGGGCACTGCGCGTGCCTTGCGGGAACAGGGTATTTCCGCCGCACAGATAGACACGCCACCGCCCGATGCCGGCCAGTTCGATTCTGAAGCCCTGTGGGTTGTGGCGGGGCCTTGGTTGAAGCGGCAATTGGCGGAACGCCGCCAGATGCCCGAGCCGCAGCCCGCCGATGGACCACGGCAGTGCCGTGTGCTGGTGGTTCGTGGCGCGTCCGAGGCGCTGCCCGCCCCCGATTCTGGAACAGACCCGATCACCGAGGAACCTTCCGAAGAAACTCCCGGTTCTGGCCGGGGCCGCGAGTGGCTCGCTGCGCAGTGCCGCTCGGCGGGCGCAGAGGTGGAGTTCTGTGTGGCCTACACCCGCCGCCCGGCTGTGTGGACCGTCACGCAGGCGGCAGACGCTGCCGCAGCCGCAGACGCGGGCATCTGGTTGCTCAGCAGCTCGGAAGGCTTGCCGCTGTTGCGCCAGCGCCTGCCCCACGCCGCCTGGAGCGGTGCGCGGGCCCTGGCCACCCATCCCCGCATTGCAGAATCGGCGCGCGCGCTCGGTTTTGGCGATGTAAATATCGTCCGGCCTGCCTTGGCCGATGTGCTGCGCGGCCTAGAATCCTGGTGTGAACGCACCGATTGATTCCCCTACCGCTGGCACCGCGCCGTTTCCTGCTTCTGCGCCTCAGGCTCCGTCCGAACCGGGTTCAGGGGCTGGTGCAGCCGCGGTGCGCTGGCTCGCTTTGCTGTCGCTGGCGGCGGCCGTGCTGGCTCTGGTGCTGGGCGGCTACCTCTGGCAGGAACTGGAGCGTGCGAAGCAAGAAATGGCACGGCGCGCCACCGATGCCACCACCCAGGCCACCGAGGCGCGTACGCTCGCGGGCCAGGCCGATACCCTGACCCAGACCCTTCAGGCCCGACTGAGTGTGGCCGAGGTGAGGTTGTCGGAGGTGAGCCTGCAGCGCAGCCAGCTTGACGAGCTGATGCTCAGTCTGTCGCGCTCCCGGGACGACAGCCTGCTGCAAGACATCGAATCGGCCCTGCGCCTGGCCGAGCAGCAAACCCAGCTGACGGGGAGTGTGCAGCCCCTCATCTCGGCGCTGCAAGCGGCCGACCAGCGCATTGCCCGCGCGGCGCAACCCCGGCTCAACCCGGTTCAGCGCGCCATTGCGCGTGACATTGAGCGCATACAGGAAGCTGCGCTTCTGGATGTGCCCGCCCTCACCCAGAGGCTGGACGAACTCATGCGGCAGGTCGATGGCCTCACGCTGGCGCAGGCGGTAGGCCGTGCCTCGGGAGCTGGCCTGGCGGCTGCATCTGCCCAGCCCACCGAAGAGCCATCTCCGCCCACCCCGTCGAGCCCCGCCGCGGCTCAGCCCGAATCGCAGGAAGGCGCAACGGCCCTACCGGCCGATCCTGCCGTGGTCCCATGGCTGGACCGTGCCCGGCTCTGGTGGGGCGACCTGCTAGGGCGGGTCTGGTTGAGCACCGTCGAGCAAGGGGGGCAACTCGTGCGGGTCAGCCGCATCGACCACCCGGAAGCTGCCCTGCTGGCGCCCGAACAGGGTTTTTTCCTGCGCGAGAACCTCAAGCTGCAGTTGCTCAACGCACGTCTGGCTGTGCTGGCGCGGCAAATGGACACCGCGCGGGCTGACGTGCGCGCCGTGGACGCTACCCTGGCGCGCTACTTCGAGCCTGAGACGCTGGCCTATCGGCAGGTGCGCGAGGGGTTGCAGCGTTTGCAGGAGGAGTTGCGCGACGTGGCCCTGCCTCGGCCCGATGAGTCCCTGGCGGCGCTGGGGGTGGCAGCCATGACCACGGGCGGGCGGTGATGTCGGGCTGGAGCGCAGTGGCATGAGAAGCGTATTCTGGTTCCTTGCACTGGCTGCGGCGGCCATAGCGCTGGCACTGCTGGTAGGCGACAACGATGCGGGGGTCACGGTTTTCTGGTTCCCCTACCGCATCGACCTGTCCTTCAATCTCGTGCTGTTTGGAGCGCTGGGTGCGTTTGTGTTGTTCCATCTGGGCTTGCGCGGCGTGGCGGCATTGCGCGAGTTGCCGCGTCAGGCCCGACGCTGGCGTCTGCAGCAGCTGGAGCGGGGCGCCACCGGAGCGGTGCTCGATGCTCTGGCTTACCAGCTGGCAGGCCGCTTTGTCCGTGCCCAGTCCTCCGCCCAGCATGCCCTCAACCAACTCCAGGGCAGCGACAGCCATCTTTTTGCGCAGCGGGATCAGCTCACGGTGCTGGCCCATTTGCTTGCCGCAGAAAGCGCGCAGGCGTTGCACGACCCCACGCGGCGCGACCGCTGGCTGGCTGGCGCTCTGGACAGCGAAGCCGCCAAGCATGCGCACGTTGCTCGCGAGGGGGCCTTGCTGCGTGCGGCAGATTGGGCTTTGGAGGAGCGCAATGCCGAGCTGGCTGCCAACCGCCTGGCCGCCTTGCCACAGGGGGCCGCGCGCCGTATTGGTGCCCTGCGCCTGAAGCTGCGCCTGGCGCGCCTGAACGAGGACACCACCCATGCGCTGGAACTGGTGCGCCTGCTCACCAAGCACCGTGCCTTTACCGCCCAGGCTTCGGCCAGCCTGGTGCGTGGCCTGGTGCTGGACGCCTTGCGGGCCACCCACGACGCCACCCAGCTCGCAGCCGTCTGGGCCAGTCTGGATGCGACCGAGCGCGCCACCCCGGAGCTGGCACTGGCAGCGCTGGACCAGCGGCTGCTCCTCGTACAGGGCCAGGCCGCGGCAAGCCGATACACTGCACCACTGGCTGTTTCCGGTAGAGCCCTTTATCAGGACAGTACCCACCCGGCCGACGCCGGCCCCGATACCCTGGCGGAGATCACAGCCGGGCTCCCCGATACCGAAGACGAGACCTTGCCCCTGCTGCGGGAATGTCTGGATACTCTGTGGGAAAGCCTGATACAGCTCTCGCCCGACATGCGTTGCCGCTTGGTTTTGCATGTGGAGCAGGCCCTGCCTCTGCTGCCAGGCAACTGGCTGGGTCGCATCGAAGAAACCCAGGCGCGCTACCCCAGTGACCCGGTGCTTCAGTATCTGGCTGGGCAGGCTTTCATGCAGCGCTCCCTGTGGGGAAAGGCGGCTGCGCTGCTACAGCGCTGTGTGGCTTTGCTGGAGCACCGCGAACTGGCCCGGCGCGGCTGGTGCAGCCTGGCACAGCTCGCCGAAGAGCGCGGTGACATGGACGCCGCTCAGGATGCCTGGAAGCGCGCCGCCCAGGCCTGACCCGACACCGTTCCTGCATCCCACGCACCTGTGCAGGCAAGGGCCATCAGGGCAATGGGTCTGAACCGGAATCCTTGTGGGGTGCGACCGGCCCGGCGGGAGGTTTCACGGTCTGAAAACGGATGCGCCCGCGCAACCTGCGGCGGCGCGACCAGACCACGCTCAAGGCCCAGATGCCACTGACCAGAAAATAGGCCAGCAACCCGGTCACTGTGGCCACGATGGCTAGACCCACCACCAGTGGCTTGCCCAGCTTGCCCAGCTGTTCCCACCAACTCTGCAGCCGTGCGAGTACGCCATCAGGTACTTCTGCGGCACCTTCCCCCCGCGCTTGCGCGATGACTGCCGTGACCTGTTCTTCGGGGAGCGCACGCTTGCCCAGTACAGCTTTACCGACCCGGTAAGCGCCGTAGTACACCGGCCCGAAAGTGACCGGATTCGTCACCAGCGTGCTGACCACCGCCACCGGAAGATTGGCGCGCAGCAGGACGGCGGCCGTGGCTGCAGCCGGAATTTGCGCCACCGGGATGAGCAAGCCAAAAAACACCCCCAGCGCGAGGCCCATGGCAATTCCCCGGCGGCTCATGTGCCATAGCCTGGGATGCTGCAGCGTGGGCCCCAGCCAGCGCAACCAGCGGTTGTTGTGCAGGGTTTCCCGGCTGGGGAGTTTCTTCTTGAACCAGAGCTTCATGGGACGAGGCGAACGGATTCCAGAACGGAAGGTGGTGGTGCAGACCCAAACAGCGGCCGGCTCAGAGATTTCCGGCAAACCATCTATTGTCCCCGATTCGGCCCCGGCAAAGCCAGTACCATCCGGGGTGCTGCCCGGGTGCAGACGCGTCCCGGGGCGCCTGCAAAGGCACGGGCGGTAACGCCGCAGACCACGTTGACACCATTCTCGCCCATGTCCAAGCCCAGACCCATGCTCCTGCAAGATGTCCTGTTCTCCCAGGGGTTTGGCACCCGCAGGGTGTGCTGTGGGCTGGTGCAGCAGGGCTTGGTGGCGCTGTCGGGGCCAGGCATAGCCGCACCGCAGCCCGGCCAGCCTTTGCCGGTGGACGATGCCAATTTCCGCTTCGACCCCGAGGGAGTCACGCTGCACGTACAAGGCCAGCCCTGGCCTTACCACGCGCAGGCTTACCTCATGCTGCACAAGCCTGCGGGGTATGAGTGTTCCCAGAAGCCCGGCGCATGGCCCAGCATCTATACCTTGTTGCCTGCGCCATTGCGAGCGCGGCCTTCCGGAGCCGCAGCGGGCGTTCAGGCCATCGGCCGGCTCGATCAGGACACCACGGGCTTGCTGATCCTCTCGGACGACGGCAATTTCATCCACCGGCTCTCTTCGCCCAGGCACCATGTGCCCAAGGTGTACCACGTGACCTGCAAGTACCCCGTGCAAGCGCAGCAGGTGGAGCGGCTGCTGGCCGGCGTTGTGCTCGACGACAGCCCCCAGCCGGTGCGGGCTGCCGCTTGCCGGGTGCCCGATCCGGCCCGGCCGGAGCATCTGGAACTCACACTGACGGAGGGCAAGTACCACCAGGTCAAGCGCATGGTGGCGGCGGTCAGCAACCGGGTGGAAGCCTTGCACCGCGCACAGATCGGTTCCGTGGCTCTGCCGTCTGACTTGCTGCCCGGGGAATGGCGGTGGCTGGCGCCCGCGGAAGTTCAGGCGCTGAGGGGCTGACGGCGGGGTCTCAGGGCAAGGCGGCGCAGAAGTCCGCCACCGCGCGCGTCAGCGCGTCGGGTTGGTCGCGGTGCGGGCTGTGCCCGCAGTCGGCCAGTTCCAGCCGTTGCGCTTGCGGCGCTGCCGCGGCAATGGCATCGAGTTGCGCCAGCGTTCCGTATTCATCCGCCAGACCCTGCACCAGCAGCAGCGGCGCAGACACGTGCGCACACTCTGGGCGTATGTCGAAGGTGGCAAACGCGGCCGACAGCCATACATCGTTCCACTGCCAGAATGCGTTGTCGGGGTCCTGGTGGTAGCGCTGCAGCTTCTCGCGCAAGTGGGTCTCAGGGCTGCGCAGGTACGCGTCCCTGGCCTGGGCAATGGCCTGCAGCGCCACCGCTTCCACCATGACGTGAGGTGCCATGGCCACGCAGCCGGACACCGGGAAACGGCTGGCGTGTAGCAGGGCAATGGTGGCGCCATCGGAATGGCCGATCAGCACGGGGCCAGCGAAGCCTTGTTTTTCCTTGGGCAGGACACCGCATTCGGCCAGCAGGCGGGGCAAAACCTCCCAGGCTTCGGCGTGCATGTACCGGGCGGAGTGCCGGCCTTGCGGCCCCCGCACGTCGGGGATAGGGTCCGAGAGTCCGTAGCCCCGACGCGAATACAGCAGCCCGGCGCGCCCGGTGGCTGCACACAGTTCGGCCGGCCAGTCCCGCCCGCGCTGCGTCCACATGGCCACCGAGCCCAGTCCCTCATGAAGAAACACCAGGGGTGCCCGCGCAGCATCGCCGGGTATCCAGCGGGTCTCCAGGCGCACACCGTTGAGCGCAACATGCGCCGGGCTGGGCGCGGTAGCGGCGGGTTCGGGGGCGCGGGGCGCTGGTTTCGGGCTGGGCATGACAGTCAGGGGCGGGCTTCTTTCGATGTATTCTCGCTGGATGGGATTGTTGCTCGATTCATTCTGGCGCTCGGTAGCCTATTGCCTGCACCCGCGGGTCATAGGCCTGTCGGTGCTGCCGCTCATCTTGATGGTGGTGCTGTCCTTCGGGCTGGGCTACTTTTTCTGGGATTCGGCCACCGCAGGATTGCGTGAGTATCTGGTTGGCTTTCCAGGCTTTGTGGTCCTGACCGACTGGCTCGGCGCGTTCGGCGTGAACCTGGAGGTCATGCAGCAGTGGCTGGCTCCCATCCTGTTGCTGGCGCTGGTGACGCCGCTGGTGCTGTTGCTGGTGCTGCTGCTGGTATCCGTGCTCATGACGCCAGCCATGGTGGATCTGGTGGCCCAGCGCCGTTTCGGTAATCTGGAAAAGCGCCACGGCGGCAGTTTCCTGGGCAGCATGTGGTGGTCGTTCTGGTCTACCGTGCTGGCGCTGGCCCTGCTGCTGTTGTCTCTGCCGTTCTGGCTGATTCCGCCGCTGGTGCTTATCTTGCCGCCACTGATCTGGGGCTGGCTGACCTACCGTGTGTTTGCGTTCGATGCACTGGCCGAGCATGCCACCGCCGAAGAGCGGCGCACCCTGGTTCAGCGCCACCGCGCAGCCCTCCTTGGTATGGGGGTGGTCTCGGGCTACCTGGGGGCAGCTCCCAGTGTGTTGTGGGCCAGCGGGGCTCTTTTCCTTGCCCTGGCTCCGCTGCTGGTACCACTGGCTATCTGGATCTATACGCTGGTCTTCGCCTTTGCTTCCCTGTGGTTCTCCCACTACCTGCTGGCGGCCCTGGAGGCCCTGCGTGCGGACAACGCTGCCCGGCCTGCATTCGCCGGCACCCCGAACGACCCCACCCGCCCGCTGGGTGGCCCCTCCCAGCCTGGCAGCGACCGGGCGGCACCCGCCGCCTCCCCGGGTCCCGGAGGAGGTTCAGGCCGCACCGCCGAAGAGGTGATTGATGTTTCCGCGCGCGAGATCCCATGAACCCGAATACACCGCCGTCCGCCGAGCCGCAAGCCGTTGAAGCCCTTACCGACATGCCCCGTTTCGGGCTCGTCATCATTGGCGATGAAATCCTGTCTGGCAAACGCGCGGACAAGCACATGCCCAAGGTCATCGAACTGCTGTCCCAGCGTGGCCTGAGCCTGTCCTGGGTGCGCTACGAAGGCGACGACCGTCCGCGCATCACCCACACGCTGCGTGATGCTTTTGCCAGCGGTGACGTGGTGTTTTCCTGTGGCGGCATAGGAGCCACGCCAGACGACCACACGCGCCAGTGCGCTGCAGCTGCGCTTGGGGTTGGACTGCACTTACACCCCGAGGCCAGGCAGCTGATACTGCAGCGCATGCAGGAAGTGGCGGCAGAGCAGGGGCAGGTCTTCGATCCGGATCGGCCCGACAACGTGCACCGCCTCAATATGGGCGTGTTTCCGGAAGGCTCGCGCATCATTCCCAACCCTTACAACAAAATTCCCGGCTTCAGCTGCCTGGGAAGTGGCGGCGGTGCGGTGCACTTCGTACCGGGCTTCCCGGTCATGGCCTGGCCCATGATCGAATGGGTGCTGGAGCACCATTACAGGGAGCATTTCCAGCGCGTCGCCCGTATTGAGCGGTCCGTCATCGTGATGGGGGCCATGGAGGCCACGCTCACGCCGCTCATGGAACGCCTGGAGGCCGACCACCCTGGCATCAAAGTTTTCAGCCTGCCCAGCGTGGACCACCCCGAGTACGGCCGCCATATCGAGCTGGGCGTGAAGGGGGCGCCGCAGGCTGTGGCCGTGGCCTACTCCGATCTGCGCCAGGGGCTGGACCAGTTTGGCGCCCGCCTTGGCCCCGAAATGGTGCGTTGAATTTATTGCACCAATAAAGCGCATTATTGGGGCGTATATGCACAATAGTAGTGCATTGGGCGATTCCTCAGGGCTGGCCCGGGGCCCGTAAGCGGCGTGTCCCATAATGGCGGGCCGGTGCAGTACCGGGGTGGGCTGGGGGTGGCATCCCGCTCGGCTTCACTTGGCACAGATGCTGCTAGCTTTCTCTCCAAAACCTTTTTCATTCCTTCCAGATCAGGAGATTTTTGATGGCCAAGACCGTCGCAGACGTGATGAACATGGTGAAAGAAAACGACGTCAAGTTCGTTGACTTCCGCTTCACCGACACCCGGGGCAAAGAGCAGCACGTCACGGTGCCCGTGTCTCACTTCGACGAAGACAAGTTCACTTCGGGCCACGCCTTCGACGGTTCTTCCGTGGCAGGCTGGAAAGGCATCGAAGCGTCGGACATGCAACTCATGCCCGACCCGGCCACCGCCAACATCGATCCGTTCTTCGAGGAAACCACGCTGTTCATGCAGTGTGACGTGATCGAGCCGAGCGACGGCAAGGCCTACGACCGCGATCCCCGCTCCATTGCCAAGCGCGCCGAAGCCTACCTGAAGGCCAGCGGCCTGGGCGACACCGCCTACTTTGGCCCGGAACCTGAGTTCTTCATTTTCGACGGCGTGCGCTGGTCCAACGAGCCGGGCCGCGTGATGTTCGAGATCGAGGAGTACGAGGCTCCCTGGAACTCCGGCGCCAAGCTCGAAGGCGGCAACCGTGGCCACCGTCCCACCGTGAAGGGCGGCTACTTCCCCGTGCCCCCGGTGGACAGCACGCAAGACATGCGCGCCGAAATGGCCCTGGTGCTCGAATCCCTGGGCATTCCGGTGGAAGTGTTCCACCACGAAGTGGCGGGCGCTGGCCAGAACGAAATCGGCACCAAGTTCTCCACCCTGGTGGAGCGTGCCGACTGGACGCAGGTGCTGAAGTACGTGGTGTGGAACGTGGCCAACAGCTATGGCAAGACCGCCACCTTCATGCCCAAGCCCTACGCCGGTGACAACGGCTCCGGCATGCACGTGCACCAGTCCGTGTGGAAAGACGGCAAGAACCTGTTCGCCGGCGACGGCTATGCGGGCCTGAGCGACTTTGCGCTGTACTACATCGGCGGCATCATCAAGCACGCCCGTGCCCTGAACGCCATCACCAACCCGGGCACCAACTCCTACAAGCGCCTGGTGCCTGGCTTTGAAGCCCCGGTGAAGCTGGCTTACTCCAGCCGCAACCGTTCCGCTTCCATCCGCATTCCTTATGTGGCCAACCCCAAGGGCCGCCGCATCGAGGCACGTTTCCCCGATCCTTCGGCCAACCCCTACCTCGCCTTCTCGGCCCTGCTGATGGCGGGTCTGGACGGCGTGGAGAACAAGATCCACCCGGGCGAGGCCGCCACCAAGGACCTGTACCACCTGCCCCCGGAGGAGGACAAACTGGTCCCGACCGTGTGCTCCAGCCTCGACCAGGCGCTGGAAAACCTGGACAAGGACCGTGCCTTCCTGACCAAGGGCGGCGTGTTCACCGACAGCATGCTCGATGCCTACATCGACCTGAAGATGAACGAAGTGACGCGCTTCCGCATGTCTCCCCACCCGGTGGAATACGACATGTACTACAGCCTGTAAATGCTTGCCATGTCTTGCAACTCTCGGGGGTTGCAGGGCAGGCAGCGTGTGTGCTGTGCAGAAGGCGGTGGTTCTCCACCGCCTTTTTCCGTTTCTGTGGTCCCCCGGAAACAGGCGGCGCCAGACCAGGGCACTTTTGCGCGATACTGGAAATCTCACTGCATTCGCAATGGATTGAGAGAACGATGCTGAAAGCTTTGCTGGTTGTGGCGCTGATCCCCTTGGGCGGGTTGCTGCCCGCGTTTGCCCAGGCCCAGGGCACCATCTGGCGCTGCGGCAACGAGTACACCAACAACCCCGGTGATGCTGCGGCCCGTGGGTGCAAACCCATGGAGGGGGGCAACCTCACGGTCATTGAAGCCGTGCGGCCCAATGCCGCCCCTGCAGCGGCTGCGCCCAGCGCACCGCCCCGCAGCGCCACTCCCCGCGTCGGCAGCGCCGACCAGCGAGCCCGCGACAGCGACGCTCAGGCGGTGCTGCAGGCCGAGTTGCGGCGCGCCGAGGTTCGCTTGCGCGAGGCTCAGGCCGCTTACAACAACGGTGAGCCGGAGCGCCTCGGAAGTGAAGCCAATTACCAGCGCTACCTGGACCGGGTAGAAAAACTCAAGGCCGATGTCGAGCGTGCCCAGGCCGATGTGGACGGACTGCGCCGCGAACTGGCCCGAACCGGTGGTGGCACCACCAACACCAGCGGCACCTCCCGCTGACACTTTCCTCTGACAGCTTCCCCTGTTTCCTCTTCTTGACGTGGCCAGCCGCTCCCGCACCACCCAGCTGGACAAGCGCTTCCAGTCCCTCGACCTGCTCGCCACGCTGGTGGCGGTGGTGGACGCGCAGGGTGGGGTGCTGTTCGCCAATTCCGCACTCGAAGACGCCTCGGGCATAGCCCGCCGCAGCATTCTGGGCGTACCCCTGACCGACTGGTTCACCGAGCCCGAGCTGCTGCAGAACGCACTGACGGGCGCCACCGGCAACGAATACGCCGTCATCCGCTACGACACCCGGCTCAAGCGCCTGAACCACGAGCCGCTGCCAGTACACGTGCTGGTGGCCCAGACCGACATTGCCGGAGAGATTGTGGTGGAACTGCTGCCGCTGGAGCAGCAGGCGCGTCAGGAGCGCGAGGAGCGCCTGATCGACCAGGCCATGGCCAACAAGGAACTCATCCGCAATCTGGCCCACGAGATCAAGAACCCGCTGGGGGGCATACGCGGTGCGGCGCAGCTGCTGCAGATGGAGCTGGACTCACGCGAACTGGTGGAGTACACGCAGGTCATCATCCACGAAGCCGACCGGCTGCAGTCTCTGGTGGACCGCCTGCTGGCGCCGCACAAGCGCGCCCGCGTGGTGGGCGATGTGAATATCCACGAAGTGTGCGAGCGGGTGCGCTCCGTCATTCTGGCCGAGTTCCCGCGCGGGCTCAAGGTGGTGCGGGATTACGATATCTCCATTCCGGAGTTCAGGGGCGACCGGGAGCAGCTGATACAGGCTGTGCTCAACATTGCACACAACGCGGCGCACGCCCTGAAAGAGCGCATCGCGCAGCGCGATGCCGAGCTGACATTCAAGACCCGCGTGGTGCGCCAGACCACGTTCGGGCGGCAGCGCTACCGGCTGGCACTGGAATTGCATGTCATCGACAACGGGCCCGGCGTGCCCGACGAAATCAAGGACCGTATCTTCTACCCGCTGGTGTCGGGCAGGGACGGGGGTTCTGGCCTCGGTCTCACCCTGGCGCAGACCTTTGTGCAGCAGCACCACGGCCTGATCGAATGCGAGAGCGAGCCGGGCCGCACCGACTTCAAGATACTGATTCCCCTGCCTTGAAGTCGTCGTTGCCGGTGCCTGTGAGGGTACCGGGATCGAGGGAGACTCGGTGGCAGCCGATGCAGTACAACAAAGCAGGGGAGTCACTGACAGGATGCGAGCATGAAACCCATCTGGATCGTGGACGATGACCAGTCGATACGGTTCGTTCTAGAGAAAGCCCTGCTGCGGGAGAACCTGCCCACACGCAGCTTCACCCACCCCAAGGAGGTGCTGGAGGCGCTGGAGGACATCGACGAGCACGACGGCCCCCAGGTGCTGGTGAGCGACATCCGTATGCCCGGCGGTTCGGGCCTCGATCTGCTGGCCGACGTGAAGAAGCGTATGCCGCTGCTGCCCGTCATCATCATGACGGCCTTCTCCGACCTCGACAGCGCCGTATCCGCCTTCCAGGGCGGCGCCTTCGAGTACCTGCCCAAGCCCTTCGACCTGCCCAAGGCGGTGGAACTCATACGCCGCGCGGTGGAAGAAAGCCAGCGCGAGGAAGTGCTGGAGGAGCGGTTGGCCGCGGCCCCCGAAATGCTGGGCCAGGCGCCCGCCATGCAGGACGTGTTCCGGGCCATTGGGCGGCTCTCGCAAAGCAACGTGACCGTGCTCATCACCGGCGAGTCGGGTTCTGGCAAGGAACTGGTGGCGCGGGCGCTGCACAAGCATTCGCCACGCGCCAACGGGCCTTTTGTGGCCATCAATACCGCGGCCATTCCGAAGGACCTGCTGGAGAGCGAACTGTTTGGCCACGAGCGTGGCGCCTTCACGGGCGCGCAAACCATGCGGCGCGGGCGCTTCGAGCAAGCCGAGGGTGGCACGCTGTTCCTGGATGAAATTGGCGATATGCCTTTCGATTTGCAGACCCGGCTGCTGCGCGTGCTGTCGGACGGGCACTTCTACCGGGTGGGCGGACACAGCGCGGTGAAGGCCAATGTGCGCGTCATTGCCGCCACCCACCAGAACCTGGAACAGCGCGTGAAGGAGGGCGGCTTCCGGGAGGATCTGTTCCACCGCCTGAACGTGATTCGCCTGCGCCTGCCAGCCTTGCGCGAGCGCCGCGAGGACGTGCCGGTGCTGACCCGCTACTTCCTGCAGCAAAGCGCCAAGCAACTCGATGTGGAGCCCAAACGCATTTCCGATGGCGCCCTGCGCGCCCTGAGCAGCTTCGACTTTCCGGGCAATGTGCGCCAGCTGGAAAACATCTGCCACTGGCTCACCGTCATGGCGCCCGCGCAGATGATTGAAGTGAAGGACATGCCGCCCGAGGTGCTCGCTGGCGTGCAGGAGGCTGAAGCAGAGGCTGGCCGGCGCGTGGCGCTGGCTTCCATGCCGGCACCTGCGGCATGGACGGAGCCTGTGGCACCCGCTGCGACCACCGTCTCCGCGGTGTATGCCATGCCCACCAGCTCGGCGCCTCTGCCGGAGGACGGGGTAGCGCCTGCAGTTGCTGTGGCGCTACCGCCTGCCATGGGCGCATCCAGCGCCGACTGGGAGCAGGGCCTGCAGGCCGAGGCCCACGCCTTGCTGGCCGACGGCCGCCCCGATGTGTGGGATGTGCTGACGCGGCGCTTCGAGACCCGCCTCATTCAGACTGCATTGGCCTCCACCCGGGGCCGCCGCATCGAAGCGGCGCAGAAGCTGGGCATAGGCCGCAACACCATCACCCGCAAGATCCAGGAATTGCACCTGGAGTAAGGCACTTCAGCCCAGCGTGAGCACCACCGGGGCGTGGTCGCTGGGCTGGGGCTTCTTGCGCGGCGCACGGTCTATGGTGCAGCCGGTGGCGCGCGCTTTCAGCGCATCGGTCACCAGAATGTGGTCGATGCGCAGGCCCCGGTTCTTCTGAAAGCCCAGCATGCGGTAGTCCCACCAGCTGTAGCTTTTTGGCGGCTGCTCGAACAGCCGGTGCGCGTCGTGCAGGCCCAGCGCCACCAGACGCTGCAGGTGCTGGCGTTCCTCGGTGGTGCAGTGGATGGTCTCGCGCAGGCCGTCGGGGTCCCACACATCGGCATCGTCGAACGTGATGTTGTAGTCCCCCATGAGGGCGAGCTGCGGGTGGCGCGTCAGCTCCTCCTGTACCCAGCGGTGCAGCGCCTCCAGCCAGCGCATCTTGTAGGCGAACTTGTCGCTGCCCGGCGCCTGCCCGTTGGGGAAATAGCAGCCCACCACACGCACGGTGCTGCCATCGGGCAGGGGGTAGGTGGCGGCAATGGCGCGGGACTGTTCGTCGGGGAAGCCGGGGATGTGGCGCACCACGTCCTGCGGCTCGGCGCGCGACAGCAGGGCCACGCCGTTGTAGGTTTTCTGGCCCAGCCAGACGGCGTGGTATCCGGCCTCGCGCAAGGCATCGGCAGGGAATTTCTCATCGGGCAGCTTGAGTTCCTGCAGCGCCAGTACATCGACCGGGTGCTCGGCCAGCCATTCCAGCACGTGCGGCAGGCGCACGCCCAGGGAGTTCACGTTCCAGGTGGCAAGTTGCATGGGGTCAGTGTGGTGTGGGTGTGTGGTCTTGGCGTTCGTAGGTCACAAACGCGAACGGCAGGCCACTGGCGCTGGTGTGGCTTTCGCGGGCGGTCTCCACCCACTCGGGGCCCAGCGTGGGGGCATAGGCGTCGCCCTCGAAGTGGGCGGCAATTTCGGTCACCACCACGCGGCGGGCCAGGGGCAGGGCCTGCTGGTAAATCTGCGCACCGCCCATGACCCAGACTTCCTCGGGCGCAGGCGGGCC
>Ga0075154_10000860_pt1 | contig 23514 bp, 17 predicted proteins | sample JI71714BDNA_FD_70965 | JGI IMG/M metagenome (GOLD analysis project Ga0075154, IMG submission 70965) | Wastewater effluent complex algal communities from Wisconsin, to seasonally profile nutrient transformation and Carbon sequestration -... | ecosystem: Engineered > WWTP > Effluent > Algae...
TGACCATGGCTATACCGCACAAGTTAAGCGCTTGGGTATCCCAGACCGATATGTAGAGCATGGTGAACAAATCGAATTGCACCGAGAATGTGGCTTTGATCCAACAGGAATCGCGCAAACGGTACGCGAAATGATGCTGGCCGATGTATTGATCTAATCCCTACATATCCAAGATAAAAATGCCCAAGAAGTCCGTTACTTCTTGGGCATTTTTGCGCCGTGTGGTTAGAGATATTCTTGACCAACGTACACAAAAATAGGTCACCCGATGAGGTGACCTATTTGTATAAAATTCCAAATGAATGTGCTTACACGTATTCTTTCTTACGGAATGGTGCATTTTCAATCATTTGTTTTTCCGCTGCCGACTTCAATTCGCCTTTCGGTCCAACTGCATACGATTGGTACTCTTTCCGACCAGTACCGGCAGGAATCAAGTGACCAACGATAACGTTTTCTTTTAGACCCTCGAGCATATCGCGTTTTCCACGAACCGCAGCTTCCGAAAGTACTTTTGTTGTCTCCTGGAAAGAGGCAGCCGAGATGAAGGACTTCGTACCCAAAGAGGCCGTCGTAATCCCTTGCAGAATCGTTTGAGAAACCGCTGCTTTCGCATCACGGACCTGCATGATAGTCAAATCTTCCCGCTTCAAGCGACTATTTTCCTCTTTAAACTCCCGGTTGGTAATAATCTGACCTGGCTTGTATTTATCCGATGAACCAGCGTCCTCCACTACCTTTTTATCCAAAATACGATCGTTCTCTACGCGGAATGACCACTTATCAACCGATTGCATTTCCAAGAATAGGGTATCCCCGGCATCCAAGATCTCCACTTTCTGCATCATCTGACGGACGATTACTTCGATGTGTTTATCTGAGATTTTCACCCCTTGTTGACGGTAAACCGCTTGGGTTTCATTCACAAGGTATTCCTGTACCGCGGTTGGTCCTTTGATGCGTAGGATATCCGATGGCGTAATGGCCCCGTCAGATAAAGGCTCTCCAGCACGTACGAAGTCCCCATCTTGGACCAAGATCAATTTTGAAAGCGACACCATGTATTTCATTTTGGTACCATCTTTCGCTTCAACCATGATTTCCCGGTTACCCCGTTTGATCGAACCAAAGGAAACAACCCCATCGATTTCAGAAACTACCGCTGGATTGGATGGGTTACGCGCTTCAAATAACTCCGTTACCCGAGGCAAACCACCCGTAATATCCCGGTTCATGTTGATGGCCCGTGGAATTTTAGCGAGTACTTGACCTGATTTGATGGCTTGTCCATCCTCTACCATTACCCGTGCACTCACAGGAAGGTTATAGGCCTTCTCATCGTTATTCGACAAGATGATGATTGATGGGTTTTTCGTCCGGTCTTTCGAGTCGGTGATGACCTTATCTTTGAAACCTGTTTGCTCATCGGCTTCTTCCTTGTATGTCACCCCTTCTTCGATGCTGTCGTATTGAACAACGCCATCAAACTCAGACAAAATAACCGCGTTAAACTGATCCCAGTTACAGATCTCCATGTCTTTGGTCAAGACTTGCTGATCCTTCACCTTCAAGGTGGCACCGTATGGGATGATATTGCTAATCAATACCTGATTGGCATCATCGACAATTTGTACTTCCCCACGACGACCGATAACGACTTGGATCGGCTCGCCTTCTTTATCTACGGAATCAACGGTTTTGATATCAATGAACTTCGCTTTTCCAGCAAATTTCGCTTTGATTTTAGCTTCAACCGATACGTTCATGGCCGTACCACCCGTGTGGAACGTACGGAGCGTTAACTGCGTTCCTGGCTCTCCGATCGATTGCGAGGCAATAACCCCGACGGCTTCCCCTTGTTCCACCATGCGACCCGTCGCCAAGTTACGTCCGTAACATTTCGAACAAATCCCCACTTCCGTTTCACAAGTCAAGGCCGACCGAATTTCGACCGTCTCAATAGCCGTGTTATCGATCTGGTAGGCTAGTTCTTCCGTGATTTCCTCACCCGCCGGAACGATCAACTCCTTGGTCAATGGATCAATGATATCATATACCGAAGTCCGGCCTAAGATCCGTTCAGATAGAGGTTCAATGATATCTTCGTTCTCTTTGAGTGCCGATACCTGAATACCCCGAAGCGTACCGCAGTCCACTTCATTGATGACAACATCCTGGGCAACATCGTGTAGACGACGAGTCAAATACCCTGCATCCGCTGTTTTCAAAGCGGTATCCGCCAAACCTTTCCGTGCACCGTGGGTGGAGATAAAGTACTCCAATACGTCCAAACCTTCTTTGAAGTTCGACAAGATTGGGTTTTCGATGATTTCACCAACCGATCCTGCGATGTTCTTTTGTGGCTTGGCCATAAGACCCCGCATACCTCCGAGCTGACGAATTTGTTCTTGAGAACCCCGAGCGCCAGAGTGCATCATCATATACACCGGGTTGAATCCTTGGCGATCGTTCTCCAATTGACGTAGGAGCGTTTCCCGCAAACGTGTATTCACCCGTGTCCAAACATCAATGGTTTGGTTGTACCGCTCACGCTCGGTGATGATACCGAACATGTAGTTACTCTTAATCTCTTCTACTTCCAAGCGTGCTTTTTCAATCAAGGCATCTTTCTCCTCTGGGATCATGATGTCACCCAAACCGATAGATAAACCTCCTTTGAATGCCGATTGGTATCCTAGTGTTTTGATATCGTCCAAGAATTGTGCAGTCCGGGCAAAGGATACTTCTTTAAAGACCTGTCCGATGATTTTCTGCAACTCTTTTTTGGTCAATAACTTATCGATATACCCTACTTTTTCGGGCACACATTCATTGAATAAGATACGACCAGCTACCGTTTCGATCAATTGCTCTTCCAAAGCACCGGATTCGGTTTTCACCTTGACCTTACATTGGATGTAAGCGTGTTTCGAAATCGATCCTTCGTTCAGCGCGATGATTACTTCTTCGGCCGAGTAAAATACTTTTCCTTCACCTGCAACAGGTTCTTCAGGCGTTGACCGTTTCCCTTTAGAAACGTAGTATAGACCCAAAACCATGTCCTGAGAAGGTACCGTAATCGGTGCTCCGTTGGCCGGGTTGAGGATGTTATGAGAAGCCAACATCAAGACAGAGGCCTCCATAACCGCTTCATGGCCAAGTGGCACGTGAACCGCCATTTGGTCACCGTCAAAGTCAGCATTGAAGGCAGTACATACGAGCGGGTGAAGTTGAATCGCCTTTCCTTCGACAAGTTTTGGCTGGAAAGCTTGAATACCTAACCGGTGAAGCGTAGGTGCCCGGTTGAGGAGCACAGGGTGCCCTTTCAATACATTCTCCAAAATATCCCAAATGACCGCATCTTTCCGATCCACAATTTTCTTCGCCGACTTAACCGTTTTAACGATTCCTCGCTCGATTAATTTCCGGATGATAAACGGCTTGAACAGCTCAGCCGCCATATCTTTAGGCAAACCACACTCGTGCAATTTCAATTCCGGTCCTACGACGATAACGGAACGACCTGAGTAATCGACACGCTTTCCAAGTAAGTTTTGACGGAAACGTCCTTGCTTTCCTTTCAACATATCCGAAAGCGATTTCAACGCACGGTTTCCATCTGAACGGACTGCATTTACTTTACGTGAGTTGTCAAATAATGAATCAACGGCTTCTTGCAACATCCGTTTTTCATTCCGAAGAATTACTTCAGGTGCTTTAATTTCCAAGAGGCGCTTCAATCGATTGTTCCGAATAATCACCCGACGGTACAGATCATTCAAATCCGACGTAGCGAACCGGCCCCCATCCAAAGGCACAAGCGGACGAAGCTCCGGTGGAATCACAGGCACCATTTTGATGACCATCCACTCGGGTTTATTGACGACACGGGTATTAGCATCCCGGAAAGCCTCGACCACCTTCAAACGCTTCAAAGCTTCTGCACGACGTTGTTGCGCATTGTCCTTGTGTGCTTGATCCCGAAGTTCGTAGGATAACGTATCCAAATCCAAACGAGACAAAAGCATTTCCAAAGCCTCAGCACCCATCTTGGCGATGAACTTATTCGGATCATCATCCGAAAGCAGTTGATTTTCGCGCGGAAGTTTGTCGATAATATCTAAGTACTCTTCTTCGGTGAGGAAGTCCATGTACGAGATATTGTCTTCTTTCTTGATCCCGGCGTTGATCACAACATACCGCTCATAATAAATGATTTGATCCAACTTCTTCGTGGACAAACCCAGTAGATACCCAATTTTGTTAGGTAAACTACGGAAATACCAAATGTGTGCTACAGGAACCACCAACTCGATGTGCCCCATTCGCTCACGGCGTACTTTTTTCTCGGTCACCTCGACACCACAACGGTCGCAGATAATCCCTTTATACCGAATGCGCTTATACTTCCCACAGTGACATTCCCAATCCTTTACAGGACCGAAGATACGTTCACAGAACAGACCGCCCATTTCCGGCTTATACGTCCGGTAATTGATGGTCTCGGGTTGTGTCACCTCACCAAATGAGCTGTCCAGAATTGACTCTGGAGAGGCCAAACTAATGGTGATGCTACTGAAGTCGCTGGTTAATTTTTTGTTTTTCTTTAACGACATTGCCAAGAATTTTCAAATAGTAAAAAGAATGCTGTGTGGGGGCTTTCGCCCCCCAAATTCGTCAACCGATGGCTGTTTATTCCATCGTGATTTCCAACGCCAAACCGCGTAATTCGTGAATCAATACGTTGAATGATTCTGGAATATTCGGCTTAGGAAGGTTCTCTCCTTTCACAATGGCTTCATAGGCTTTTGCTCGGCCAATGACGTCATCCGATTTCACTGTCAGAATCTCACGCAAAACATGCGATGCGCCAAATGCTTCCAATGCCCACACTTCCATTTCCCCAAAACGTTGGCCCCCAAATTGCGCTTTACCACCCAAAGGTTGCTGCGTAATGAGCGAGTACGGTCCGATCGAACGGGCGTGCATTTTGTCATCTACCAAGTGACCTAGTTTCAACATGTAAATGATTCCGACAGTAACCTTTTGATCAAAAGGCTCACCTGACAAACCATTGTACAATTGTGTCCGGCCATACTCGGGCAAACCTGCTTCCTCGAGTTCTGCGGCGACTTGATCTGCCGAGGCGCCATCAAAAATAGGGGTAGCATATTTACGGCCCATCTTTTTACCGGCCCAACCTAAGACTGTTTCATAAAGCTGACCGATGTTCATCCGAGAAGGTACCCCAAGTGGATTTAATACAATGTCCATTGGTGTTCCATCTTCCAAGAAAGGCATATCCTCTTCCCGAACAATTTTGGCCACAATTCCTTTGTTCCCGTGACGACCCGCCATTTTATCCCCAACTTTCAGCTTACGCTTTTTGGCAATATAGACTTTCGCCAATTTCACAATGCCCGCCGGTAGCTCATCGCCTACCTCCAAGACAAAACGCTCCCGTTTGTAAATACCAATCAATTCACTTCGCTTTGAAAGGTAGTTCTTCACCAACTTAACAAGCAAATCGTTGGTATGTGCATCGTCTGTCCAACCCTCCAAATACAAGCCATCAAACAAGTTGGCTTCCTCAGGTACGTTGTACGTGCTCTCATCCACATACGGGTTCTTATCTGGGAACAAGTTATTCGTGATGTTCGACCGATTGAACTTCATTCCTTTCGAAATCAGTTCTTCATTACCGGAGAACTTATGTTTTACCCCTTGTGAGCTTTTTCCATCGAGCAATTCGACCATTTTCGTGATCATCTCCGCACGTAAAGTCAAAATAGTACGGCTGTGTTTGGCCATAAGGCGTTTCACTTCCTCCTTGTGCTTCGCACGTTCTTCTTTGGTAGGTCGCGAAAACAATTTGGTTTGGATGACGACACCACGTAACGAGGGAGACGCCTTTTTCGACGCATCTTTTACATCACCTGCTTTATCTCCAAAGATCGCACGAAGTAGTTTTTCTTCCGGTGTTGGATCAGATTCTCCTTTCGGGGTAATCTTTCCGATCAAAATATCACCTTCCTTGATGTGCGTTCCGACCCGAACAATGCCGTTTTCGTCCAGGTTTTTCACCATTTCTTCGGAAACGTTTGGAATCTCAGCCGTTAGCTCTTCCTCGCCACGTTTGGTATCCCGAACTTCCAAGTCAAACTCCTCAATGTGGATTGACGTAAAAATATCCTCCCGAACAACACGCTCGTTGATTACGATCGCATCCTCGAAGTTATATCCTTGCCAAGGCATGAAAGCCACCAATAAGTTACGGCCTAAAGCCAGTTCACCACCTTGAGTGGCGTAACCTTCCACCAAAACTTGTCCTTTCCGAACGCGTTCGCCTTTCAAAACAATCGGGCGAAGGTTGATACACGTATCTTGGTTGGTCCGGCGGAACTTGATCAAGCTGTACGACTTCAGGTTGGTCTCGAAATTCACCAACATTTGATCTTCCGACCAATCGTAACGTACCTGAATTTTATTGGCATCCACGTATTCAATGACGCCATCACCTTCCGCCACGACCATCGTCCGCGAATCTTGGGCAATGCGGCCTTCCAAACCGGTTCCTACCACTGGAGCCTCAGGGCGCAGCAAAGGAACCGCTTGACGTTGCATGTTCGAACCCATCAACGCCCGGTTGGCATCATCATGTTCCAAGAAAGGAATCATGGAAGCCGCCACCGAAACAATCTGATTGGGCGCAATATCCATAAAGTCAATTTCCGTTGGATTCTTCATCGGGAAGTCACCTTCAAAACGACATTTCAAGGAGTCTACGGTGAAATTTCCTTTTTCATCGACAAACGGAATGGCCATGGCAATGTTCTTCCCATCTTCTTCCTCCGCTGTCAAATAAATGATCTCACCCGATAATTTACCATCTTTCACTTCCAAATACGGCGTTTCAATGAAACCCATGGAATTGATTTTCGCAAATGTACAAAGCGACGAAATCAAACCGATATTTGGACCTTCCGGCGTTTCGATGGTACATAGACGTCCGTAGTGCGTGTAGTGAACGTCACGAACCTCAAAACCAGCGCGCTCCCGTGAAAGACCTCCTGGCCCTAAAGCCGACATCCGACGTTTGTGCGTAATTTCAGCCAATGGATTGGTTTGATCCATGAACTGAGAAAGCTGGTTCGTACCAAAGAATGAGTTAATGACAGAAGATAAAGTACGTGCATTGATCAAATCAACGGGCTTGAAATCTTCATTGTCACGAACGTTCATCCGCTCTTTGATGGTACGTGCCATCCGAGCTAAACCAACCCCAAACTGGCTAGACAACTGCTCACCCACGGTCCGAACCCGACGATTCGACAAGTGATCGATATCATCGACCATGGCTTTCGCGTTGATCAAACCGATGAGGTATTTCACGATGTGGATGATATCCTCGGTGGTCAAGACACGCTTGTCCAGATCCGTTTCCAAGTTCAACTTGGTATTGATCCGGTAGCGACCCACTTCACCTAGGTCATAGCGTTTATCGGAGAAGAACAACCCTTGAATAATTTCACGGGCAGTGGCCTCATCTGGAGCTTCGGAGTTCCGAAGTTGGCGGTAGATTTGCTCAACCGCTTCTTTTTCGGAGTTGGACGTATCTTTTTGTAGCGTAGTATAAATGATATTATATTCCGCAACATTGGTATCTTCCCGGTGTACGATTACCGATTTTTGCTCACTATCCAGAATAATTTCGATGGAATCTTGGGTGATTTCTTCGTCACGTTCCAAGATAACCTCGTTTCGGTCGATGGAGACCACCTCACCGGTATCTTCATCCACGAAGTCTTCCGTCCAGGACTTCAAAACCCGGGCAGCCAACCGGCGGCCAATCATTTTTTGAAGACTTTCCCGATTTCCTTCGACCTCTTCCGAAAGTTCGAATAGATTGAGAATTTCTTTATCAGAACCAAAACCAATCGCCCGGAGGAGGGTGGTTACGGGGAATTTCTTTTTCCGGTCGATGTACGCATACATGATGTTGTTCACATCCGTAGAGAACTCGATCCAAGATCCTTTCATCGGGATAACCCGTGCAGAATATAATTTGGTCCCGTTGGTGTGCTTACTCATGGAGAAGAACACCCCGGGCGAACGGTGCAATTGCGATACGATGACACGCTCAGCGCCGTTGATCACGAAAGAGCCACGCTCTGTCATGTAGGGAATATTTCCTAAGAAAACCTCCTGCTCAATGGTTTCAAAGTCCTCATTGTCGTCGTCATTACAGGTCAACTTCAATTTGGCTTTGAGTGGCACCGAGTAGGTCAAACCCCGGTCAATACTCTCGTCCACCGAATATTTCGGGGGATCGATGGTATAATCTACAAATTCCAACTTGTAATTCTCCCGTGAATCTGAAATGGGGAAGTTATCCATAAACACTTGGTACAGACCTTCGGCGCGGCGGCTTTCGGCTGGGGTGTCAATTTGGAAAAATTCCTCAAACGATTTCAGCTGAATATCCAAAAAGTCAGGATATTCGAGAACGGGACGTACGCTGGCGAAGCTCTTTCTACCGTTTTCTGATAAACTCAAGGTTGTAAAAGTTTTAATGTTAAGAAAATACCGTAGTGAAGATATGTAGATCCCTCTATCAGCTGCCCTACGTCAAACAACTGTGTCTCGGATCGTACATTCGCAGAATATGAATTGACCTACCCGCAGGCGATCATTCGAACTCGCAAAGTTAGTTGATTTTTTGCTAATTACCTGATATTTAACTGAAAAAATCAGGCAATTGTTCAAGAGAAGGGGGAGACTGCTTTCTTATAAAGCAAAACCACCCCACATCTTTCGATGCAGGGTGGCCAAAGATCGGTGTGATCGAAAATAAAATTATTTCAATTCTACTTCTGCGCCAGCTTCTTCCAATTGCTTTTTCAACGCTTCTGCTTCGTCTTTAGCAATACCTTCTTTCACTGGTTTTGGAGCGCTATCAACTAGTTCTTTTGCTTCTTTCAAGCCTAGGCCTGCAAGATCTTTCACTAATTTAACAACTTGCAATTTGTTTGCACCACCTGACTTCAAGATAACGTCAAATGAAGTTTTCTCAACAACTGCTTCAGCTTCAGCAGCAGGACCTGCTACCATTACTGCACCTGCAGCAGCTGGCTCGATGCCATACTCGTCTTTCAAAATTTGAGCTAGCTCATTAACTTCTTTAACGGTCAAGTTAACTAGTTGTTCTGCAAAAGCTTTTAAATCCGCCATTTTCTTATTGAATTAAAAAGTGAATACTTTGTGAAAATTTGTTTGTGCTATTCAGGCAACACACCTGAACAGAGAAATAGAAATTACGCTGCGTCCTTTTCGGATAGCGTTTTGAGAATACCTGCCAAGTTCTGGCCACCGCTCTGCAAAGCACCGATAACGTTCTTTGCTGGAGACTGGAGTAGACCGATGATCTCTCCGATGACTTCCTCTTTGGATTTGATTTTCTCCAATACTTCAAGTTGATCATGTCCGGTGTACAAGCCACCATCGATGGAAGCACCTTTCAATTGCAAAGACCCTTTGTTTTCTTTCAAAAAGTCTCTCAACAGTTTAGCAGGCGCTTTACCTGATTCTGGGTGAAACAAAACGCCTGAAAATCCTTTCAAAACGGTTTCGCCAAACTCAGTGTAGTCTGTGTCAAGGGCCTCGAGCGCTTTCGCAATCAGGGTGTTCTTCACTACAGTGTACTCAATACCGCGATCGAAACACAAGCGACGTAGTTTGTTGGTTTTAGCCACCGACATGCCACTGGCATCGATAATGTAGAAGTACGGGGTAGTCAAGAATTTCTCCTTGAGCTCTTCAATGATTATGCCTTTTTCTTCTCTTGTCATGATTACAATCCATTAATGGTTGTTTTGTCAATCTGAACACCCGGGCTCATCGTGCTTGACAATGAAATGGTTCTGACGTATGTTCCTTTCGCAGTGGAAGGCTTCAACTTAATCAAAGTTTGGATCAACTCGATTGCGTTTTCAGCGATTTGCTGTGGCGTGAACGATACTTTACCGATTCCAGCGTGAATGATACCTGTTTTATCCACTTTGAAGTCGATTTTACCAGCTTTCACTTCACGAACTGCTTTCCCTACTTCAAGCGTTACAGTTCCTGATTTTGGATTCGGCATCAAGCCGCGAGGACCGAGCACACGACCTAAACGTCCGAGTTTGGCCATTACCGTAGGCATCGTGATGATGACGTCGATATCGGTCCAACCTTTTTCGATTTTGGCGATGTAATCATCCAAGCCGACGTGGTCAGCACCTGCTTCCCGCGCTTCAGCTTCTTTGTCTGGTGTACATAGTACCAAAACCCGGACCGTTTTACCCGTTCCGTGGGGCAATGCCACCACACCCCGGACCATTTGGTCTGCTTTCCGCGGATCAACACCGAGACGTACATCGATATCAACAGAAGCATCAAACTTGGTATATGAAATTTCTTTCAAAACCGCCGCCGCATCTGCGAGCGAGTAAGACTTCGTTGCATCAAACTTGGCCAAGGCCTCTTTCCGCTTTTTAGTCAATTTTGCCATTGTATTACAAATTGGTTTGGTCGTAACGTTGCCGTCAGGCAACTCCCATGAAAAAATAATTTACTTTGCTGCGTTTCAGAAAGGAGCATCGCCCGTGATCCGAATCCCCATGTTGGCTGCTGTACCGGCGATCATTTTCATGGCCGACTCAATGGTAAAACAGTTCAAATCTGGCATCTTCGTCTCGGCAATCACCTGAACCTGCTCCCAAGTTACCGTCCCAATTTTGTTCCGGTTGGGTTGATCAGATCCTTTCTTCACTTTCGCTGCGTCGATTAAAAGTACCGCTGCTGGAGGCGTCTTGATCACAAACTCGAACGATTTGTCCGTGTAATACGTAATCAAAACCGGCACAACTTGGCCCATTTTATCTTGGGTTCTGGCATTGAACTGCTTACAGAACTCCATGATGTTAATCCCTTTCGAACCTAAAGCAGGACCGATCGGAGGTGCTGGGTTGGCTTGGCCACCTTTGGCTTGTAACTTTAAATAACCTGCGATTTCTTTCGCCATTGTACTAAAACGTTTAAAATGTGAGAAACACGAATAATAGACGAATGACCTTTAGAAACACCACAACCTAGTCACAATGAGCTGCTGGCTGCTACAGGCTTATTCGTTTCTCCAAAACTCTATTCTATTTCCAGGGAAGCGCTCTGGTGAGACAAGAAGTAAGAATAAAATTTCGCTAATGCAGAGTAAACTCCATATCAGGGCTGCAAAGGTAGCGAGATTATTTATTGATTACAAACGATTTAAGGAAATAATCGGAAAATCTAAAATTGGGCTTGCCCCCACAACAAAAATCCCCACCGGATAGGCAGGGATTCCTTTATCTTAAGCGAAAGGATTTAAACTTTCTCTACTTGTACATAGCTAAGTTCCACAGGCGTGGAGCGACCGAAGATCTTCACACTGACATTTAATTTCTTCTTCTCATCGAAAATCTCTTCAACAACCCCTTCAAAACTAGCAAAAGGCCCGTCAATAACCTTCACACTTTGTCCAACATAAAAGACCATCGCCGAATCGATCGATTCTTCTTGAATTTCATCTTGAATCCCGAGGATGCGGTTGATTTCAGACTGGCGCAGTGGCTCAGGATCCGTAGCGGCTTCCATCCGTTTCCCCAAAAAGCCAATCACACCGGGCATACTTTTGATTAAGTGCATGACCTCCCCGTTCTTTAAGTCGGCATTGACGATGATGTACCCTGGGAAAAAGTTTTTCTCCCGCACATATTTCTTGCCATTACGGACTTCCACGATTTTCTCCGATGGAATCAAAACCTGGGGAATGAGATCCGTCAATTTTTGACGAGCTGCCTCGTTTTCAATGTACGATTTAATCTTTTTTTCCTGACCCGATACGGCCCGAACTACGTACCAATTAATTTCGCTCATAACTAGAATCTCTAGGTTAATTTCGTTCTTAGAACGATTGGTACAATAATTTTAACGCATTGTCGATACCAAAATCAAACAATCCGACGATTAAAGCAAAAATAATCGAAGCAATTAAAACCAAGGTGGCACTTGATTGCAACTCATTCCATTTTGGCCATGTCACCTCTTGGGTTACTTCATGCCAAGACTCTTTAAAAAACTGCTGAACCTTTTCCATGTAACTAGGATTTGTTTCGGTAAAAAACTAGAAAGTTCCGAGAGAACGGGATCGTTTGCTCGGAACTTTGTGCACGGGCACCAGGATTCGAACCCAGACTGACGGTTTTGGAGACCGTAGTTCTACCCTTAAACTATGCCCGTTTGATCTAATCAGGTGGCAAAATTAGGCTTTTTTTTATTCACCCCAAATTTTTTAGTCAAAAACATTTTACTCTTCCTCAATCTCGGCCAATTCCCGGACATTGGGAGGGGTTTGACCGAGTTTAGATTCTTGCCCAAACCACAAGCGCCGGATGTTTTGGCGGTGCGTCCAAGCCAGCAAAAGCCAAATCGCTGCACCAAAGTACAACAGCGATGCTTGATTTTCGGGTTTCCAAATCCAAACCATCACTAAAAAAGTACCAGGACCCAGCAAAGAAGCTAATGAAACATACCGGGTAAGCTTGACAACCACCAAAAACGTTACGAGTGCCCCCACGGCTCCTACAGGAAAAAGGGCCAAGATAACGCCCAATGACGTAGCCACGCCTTTCCCTCCACGAAATTGAGCCCAAATGGGGAATAAGTGCCCAATCACCGCAGCAAGTCCCGCCCAAAAAGGCGCCAAAGGCTCGGATGTCCATTGACTTGCCACGTACACAGCACCAAAGCCCTTGAGGATATCCACGACCAAGACGATAATGCCCGCTTTTTTGCCCAATACGCGCAGAGAATTCGTCGCACCCGCATTCCCACTACCCGACTCTCGAATGTCGACCCCATGAAACACTTTCCCATACCACACGGCAGTTGGAATTGATCCCAACAAATACCCTCCTAACACAACTAGTGCAATCGTCATTCTTAAGCGTTTGAGTGAAACAAAGTCGTAAAAATAATAAAATTGTCTAATTTCAATAAATTATTAGACAACTTTATTCTAAACAATTGTAAATCAATTTTTTAAAAAGACTTAGTATTGCACTTATCCCCTGCTTATTCCTTTTCGTTTGAGGGCTAAATCATGGGCTGTATCGTAATACGACCGGAGATTTGACCAGTCAAAGACATCGGAGATGTTTTCAACTCGGTTTCGTTGCATGATCCGGTCGCGGCGATTCATGGTGACAAATTTGAATAGCGTATCGGCCAATTGTTCAGCCGCCTGGTCGAAGGATTTATTCTTTCGTTCCACAACATATACGCCCACATTTTCATGATCCCGCATCAATTGCATGATGAAGTCACCAAAGCCCGACAAATCGCTGGTCACGGTTGGAATGCCTCGCACAACACACTCCAAGGGCGTATACCCCCAAGGTTCGTAATAACTTGGGAATACGCCGAGATGGCAACCGCGAACAAACTGGCTGTACTCCATACCAAACAATGGATTGGTTGGCGAGATAAAATCGGGATGATATACAAACTTGACCCGATCTTGCTCGTGATTGCGCAGGTTGGTCCGATCGAAAAATTGGGTGATATCATCTGGGGCTTTGAGAAGATGCGTGACCGTTTCAGGCAGTTTTTTTGTTCGCCAAGTCTGGATTGTCCGACGGAGGCGTAAACGCCAATAATCATCAACAAACTCATTTAAGTCGGGCAAATTCGTATCTTCGCTTGCTGCGGAGGCGTAGAATAAATGTTCCCCAATTTGTTTTTCTATGGACTCCACCGTTTCGCGGATTTCTTCCATGACGGCCCGCGATTGCAGGACCTCGGGGTTAATCGAGTAAATGGGATTCCGGGTAATAATGAACATCACAACCGTGGTATCTAGCCCGGCTTGAACGATTTTGAAATTTAGTCGCCGTAAGGCTTCGAGCGTAAGGTCATATCCTTTGTTTTTAAATTCGTACCGTCCCGAGGTAAAGAAGAAAAGGGTATTATCCAAATCCCACGAATAACTTTGGAAGAAATGCCCCATCACGAACTGATGGATTTTTTGTTTGTACTTCAAGTGCAAGTTTTGAAACTCGTGTGTCGCTGCAAAACGGGTAATATTCAAGCCATTGGGTAAAATCAAATCACATACACGGCCAAAAAAGACCTCACACTCGCGGGCGGTCACGTCACTTACAGTGGTGAGGACATGGCACATTTGCGCGGAAGATCGTTCGATACCCGCTTGCGCTTCTATGCCGTAATACTTAGCTTCTTCGTCCCAGCGGTACGTTGCCAATTGATCATAAAAGTCATTGACATTACCCGCGATGTATCGACCCAGCATGGTGGCGTGCGTGGTAAAGACCGTAGCAATCGGCACATTGTCTTTTCGGAGATCCAGCAACGCTGTTGACGCCATCCATTCGTGAAAATGAGCCACGATATCCTGCTTGCGGCCTTGAATTTCAGCGAACGCGTGCAAATATTTCCGGACGAGTTCACCAAAAGCAATGACCTTGTCTACTAGAGGCTCAGCCTGTAACGTTGAAATCTTATGATTTTCCCACAATTTGAATTTCAGGATATCCACTTGCCCCATCATGGCCTCAAGATCCACTAAAATAATCCGTGGTCGGCCGGTCACGAGCCATCGGCCGTAATGTACAGGGAACCCTTCCTGCCGCAGTTTCGCCGCCACTTGGGCATAGACCGAGTCGTCGTTCGGTTGCGGCTCAAATTCAATGGAGGCGGTTTGTGCAAAATAAGGCCCAATCAAACAATAATGATCGCCCCATTCCTCGACCATCGAGGGTACCTTGGAACGAATGACGGTGTATATCCCCCCTACTTGGTTGCAAACCTCCCAAGCCACCTCAAACAATATAGGTTGCTGCTGTTGGCGGGGCTGAATTTTAATGGTTTCTTCGGTTTCTTTTTTAAGCTTCTTACTCGACATCAACGGGCCAGATTTAAGTTTGGGTGAATTTCTTTAAATTTTCTTTTTTATCCTATTTTCTCTTAAGATAATTATATGAAGTCCTCTTTCATGTGCCTTATCGCATGTAAAATACGGGCAAGGCACAAAAAAACCAACCCCAAGGTGGGATTGGTCAGATAAAAAGTAATTTTTTTGACGAATTACGCTTCCGAAGACTCGTCTTCAGACGGTGCATCAAACAGAGCAGGTAGCTGAACCGAAAGGATATTATACCATTGAATAATTTTCTTTACGTCGGAACTGTACACGCGCTCGCGGTCAAAGTCAGGTAAGATCTTGGCCATAAAATCGAATAATTCGGTGGAATTAGCCGATTTAACATCCAAATCCACTTGGTTACCAAATAATTCTCGGATTTTAAAAAACAAATCAGCCAAAGGAACGGATTTATCAAACTGTTCGGTGTAGATCGAAATATCTTTCAAGACAGACACTTTCGCATTCACAGGAATGAGTTCTTTTTTCTTTTGGGCATCCAAGGTTTCGACGATCACCCCGGCACGTCCCGGTTTTACGATGCGATACAGTCCGGGTTTTCCCGAGATATTGGCTACTTCTTGTAATAATTCCATGTAGACGGTATAATTTTAACGATTTGTTTCAAAAACGGCGCAAATTACGAAATGCCACGCGTCAACCCAAATCCAAGACATCCCCTAACTGGGGACGGATCACAATTTCCTCCACTACACTACGGGAAGACACAAGATGAGCGGACCAAACTAACTCAGCAATATCCTCAACGGGCATCAATCGTTCGGCAGAGACGGGGACACCCGACCAGCTGTCGGTTAAGGTTCCTCCAGGCAGCACTCCCGTCACCCGAACACCATACGGCTTGAGTGTTTCCCGCAGTACTTTAGTCAGACCTTGCATGGCAAACTTTGAAATGGTATAGCCCGAACTTTGTGGATGGGCCATCAACCCGGCAATGGATCCGATGGTAAAGACATGTCCTTCTTTTTGGGCTATTAATCTAGGGACTAGCGCTTTCGCCAAAAGATAGGCTCCTTCCACATTTAAGGCCATCATCCCACGAAAATCCTCCCAGGTTTCATCCAAAAAACTCCCCACTTGAAATCGACCTGCATTGAGTATGACGACGGAGAGTTTTTCTGTGCGTTGTTGAAGTTCTTTTGCCCATAAGGTGATTGTAGCCGGATCCGCCATATCCCCTTCAAACGGATAGATGGGAACGTTGTAGACGTGCAGACTCTGGCAGGCCAAGGCTAGCGACTGAGGATCTCGACCCGAAACCGCCACAGCAAAGCCCCCTTGGGCGAAACGATGGGCTAGCGCCAACCCGATACCCCGGGAGCCCCCTGAAATCACGACTAATTTTCGCATATATTTATTCCATTGCACCCATAGGCGCCCATTAATTTGTATTTTTGCAAATATCGTTAAAATTTGACCCCAACATGCTTAAGATTCTTGGCAAATACTTTCTCTTCTTGGGAAAACTATTTACTCGGCGGGAAGTTTTCGCGGTGTATTGGAAGCGTTTTATGGACGAATGCATCCAAATAGGACTTCATTCCATCCTGATCATCGCCATCGTAGCGCTTTTTATCGGGGCCGTGACCTGCGTGCAGACCTACGCAAATCTTGTTAGTCCGATTATTCCGGTTTATATCGTTAGTAATATCGTACGGGACATGACCCTTCTGGAATTGTCTTCGACCTTTATGTGCGTTGTTTTGGCGGGCAAAGTTGGATCCAACATTGCCTCAGAGCTTGGCACCATGCGCATCACCGAGCAGATTGATGCGTTGGAGGTTATGGGAATCAATTCCGCTTCTTACCTTGTGCTACCTAAAATCTTAGCTGCTGTTTTTACTTTTCCATTGCTGGCTATTTTATCTGGCTTCTTGGGTATTTTCGGTGGTTATCTTGCCGCAACCCTTACGGGAATTCTTACCCCTGAAGAGTATATTTATGGAATACGTTATTCGTTTATTCCATTTAATGTGTTCATCGCCATTATCAAAGCGCTTGTGTTTGGCTTTTTAATCGCATCAATATCATCCTACAAAGGATTTTATACCACAGGTGGAGCGTTGGAGGTGGGCAAGTCGAGTACCGCTGCCGTTACGAACAGTTGTATTTCGGTGTTAGTAGCCGACTATCTCCTCGCCGAACTCTTGACCTAATCACGTATGATTGACATTCAACATATCTCCAAATCTTTTAACGGACGAATGGTCTTGAACGATGTTTCGGCCCGATTTGAATCTGGAAAAACAAGTTTGGTGATTGGGGCCAGCGGTACAGGAAAGTCGGTCTTGATGAAATGCATGTTGGATCTAGTTCACCCAGAGGTAGGTCAGGTTTTTTATGATCAACGGCCTTTCCTTTCCACGTCTGAACAAGAGCGCAAAGACATACGCCGAGAAATGGGGGTCTTGTTTCAAGGTGGAGCACTATTTGATTCCCAAACGGTCCACCAAAATATTCAATTCCCCTTGGACATGCTCACTACCTTGTCGGAGGGAGAAAAGAAAGACCGGGTTGAATTCTGTCTGGAGCGTGTCGGATTACAGGGGACAGGCAGCCGAATGCCTTCCGAAATTTCAGGAGGAATGAAGAAGCGTGTGGGCATTGCCCGCGCCATCGTCATGAATCCCAAGTATTTATTTGTGGATGAACCTAATTCTGGACTAGATCCCCTCACCTCCATTAAAATTGACCAATTGATCCGGGAATTGACCGACGAATTCCAAACCACCACCGTGATCATCACACATGACATGAACTCCGTCTTGACGATTGGGGATTACATTTTGTTTTTACATCAAGGTAAAAAGGTGTGGGAAGGCAATAGCCAAACGATCCTAGAATCTACCCCTCAAGAGGTAGATGATTTTGTATTCTCTAATGAAGCGTTGCGGAGACTTCGGAATCGGTGATTACAACAAAAAAGGCTGTCCTTGAGCTGGTATCACTACGTCCTCGAAACCAGCTTCTTCCAATTTGCCTTTAAAGAAAGTTTGGGCTTCGATTTCGCCATGCACCAAGAAAACCTTTTTGACTGACTGAGGTGTTTGACAGCCTAAATAGGTCAACATTTCTTGGTAATCCGCATGTGCTGAAAAACCTTCGAGTGATCTAATTTTAGCTCGAACAGGGAAATCCTCCCCAAAAATCCGAACGGTTTCAGCGCCTGACTTTAACTGATGCCCCAAGGTATTGGGTGAACAATACCCCACCATTAAAATCGTATTCTCTGGGCTTCCTACTTGATTGGCGATGTGGTGCTTAACCCGGCCGGCTTCGGCCATCCCTGAGGACGAGATGATCACACAAGGGCGACGAAGCTGATTCAGCGCTTTGGAATCTTCAACGTCCGTTACATACGTCAGTTGATCAAAACCAAAAGCATCCCCATCTCGGCGGATGTAATCGGTCATTTCTTGATTATATTCCTCTTCATGCTTGCGAACCACCTGAGTAGCTTTCACGGATAAAGGGCTATCTACATAGACCGGAATTGGCGGCAATAAGCCGGCGTGATGCAGGCGATCTAGGGCGTATACCAATTCTTGTGTTCGATCGACAGCAAATGCAGGAATTATCACTTTCCCACCGCGGTCGACACACGTTTCTCGGACAATTTCCAACAAATTCCCTTCTAGGTCAGGTGCGGTTGAATGCAAACGATTGCCATAAGTAGATTCCATGATGATATAATCACTCGGCGGAAAAGGTTCTGGGGAGCGTAAAATCTTATCCCCCGCTCTCCCGATATCCCCGGTAAAAAACAGCGACTTGGGGCCTGAGTCTTCCCAAGCGATGTGAATACCCGCACTGCCTAGGATATGGCCCGCTTGAAAAAAGCGAACCGTCAGTTCATCGAATAACGTGACGGGATGGTGGTAAGCGACATTACGAAATAAGCTTAAAGTATTCTGGACATCTTGTACGTCATACAACTCTTCTAAGATAGGTTCGCGACGCTTTTTTCGGCGCTCATTGATTCGAGCTAAATCGCGTTCTTGGATCATCGCTGAGTCTAGGAGCATGATTTCGCATAAGCTCTTCGTGGCAGGCGTAGCATAAATAATTCCTTGAAAGCCTTTTTTCACGAGGCGGGGAAGTAAACCCGTATGGTCGATGTGGGCATGAGAAAGGAGGACGACATCCACTTTGGCGGGGTCAAACCCGAAGGATTGATTCAGCGGCGTAGTGCCAATGCCTTGAAAAAGGCCGCAATCCAAGAGGACTTGGTGGCCTTTAGGTGTTTTTAGCAGGTGTTTACTTCCGGTTACACGTTGGGCTGCGCCCCATGAGGAAAATTCCATATAATCTTGCTCCAGCGATTAGCGTGGAGCAAGATAGGAAAAATATCAATTAGTGCAAGAAGTGGCGAACACCCGTCATGACCATGGCCAGGTTATGCGCATTGCAATAGTCGATCGACAGCTGATCCCGGATTGAACCGCCGGGCTGAACGACAGCTGTGATTCCCGCGAGATTTGCGATTTCGACGCAATCGGGAAAAGGGAAAAATGCTTCGGAGGCCATCACAGCTCCATCGAGTGATAAACCTAGCGCAGCGGCTTTGTCAAGCGCTTGTTTCAGAGCATCGACTCGCGAAGTTTGTCCGACACCCGAGGCTACCAGTTGACCATCTTTTGCCAAGACAACGTTATTTGATTTGAGGTGTTTGCACACTTTGAGTGCAAAGGCTAGATCTTGCGTTTCTTGGGGCGTGGGTTGTCGGTCAGTAACGACCTTAAATTGATCTGGCGTTTCGGTAGACAGATCTTTGTCTTGTTCCAGAACGCCATTTAACAGCGAGCGGAATTGACGTTTACTGGCCACCATTGGCTTTCTCACCAACAAACGGCGGTCTTTCTTTTGTGCCAATAAGGCGAGAGCGTCGGCATCAAAGGCTGGTGCAATTAGAATCTCAAAAAATAAGGAATGAAGTTCTTGCGCGACGGCGATATTGACAGGCGCGTTGGTGATGATGACACCCCCAAAGGCTGAAACGGGGTCACAGGCCAGTGCACGAAGGTAAGCCTCTTGAGCGGTCTCGCCGGTGGCTACACCACACGCATTGTTATGTTTCACGATCACGTAGGTAAGTTCAGCAAACTCATCGACAAGGCGTACGCAAGCGTCAACATCCATTAAGTTATTGTAGGACAGTTCTTTACCGTGTAATTGGTCAAACATTTGGGTCAAATCACCAAAAAATACGGCGGCTTGGTGAGGATTTTCGCCGTAGCGAAGGGGTGTGACGGTTTTGGCTCGAAAATTTCCGGCGCCTTCCCATCCGGCAAAGTAGCCATGAATCGCGGCGTCGTAGTGTGAGCTTACCCCAAAGGCTTCCTTCGCCAAAGTTTTCCGTTGTTCGAGGGTTGTCGTACAATTTTGGTCGGCCAACATGGTGTAAACCGCCTCGTATTGAGTTCGAGACGAGACGATCACGACATCTTGGTGATTTTTTGCGGCGGCTCGGATGAGTGAGATCCCACCAATATCGATTTTTTCAATGATATCATCTTCCGAGGCACCAGATGCCACAGTTTCTTCAAAGGGATACAGATCCACAATAACGAGGTCAATGGGAGGTATTTTCCGTTGTTGGGCCGTTTGAACATCATCTTCGACCTCGCGGCGGTATAGAATCCCACCCATTACCTGCGGATGCAGCGTTTTGACACGCCCCCCAAAAATGGAGGGAAATTGAGTTAAATCCTCCACAGGCGTAACCGGAATACCCAAATCCTCAATGAATTTTTGAGTTCCACCGGTGGAATACAGTTGAATATTGTGTGCATGAAGTAGCTGCACAATGCGGTCAAGGCCGTCTTTGTAAAATACAGACAGAAGTGCGGATTGGATGGGCTTGGACATACAAAGGAAGTCGGGATGGTAAACGAAGTCGCAAAGGTACGACAAAAACAAGAAATTGAAACCTTCTGGAGGTCTCCCTTGTAGTAGATTAGGAAAACCAAGCTACCTGTTTTATGTCGTCACACCATATCGTTCGCGAAAAACAAGAACCCGCTTTATTGATTGCTAATGGAGAATCTTGTCGATGGGAGCTCTTACAGGAGTTACTGGAGTGGAGTCCTTACATTGTGGTATTGGATGGCGCGATGCCAAGGGTGCAAGCCTTGGGGATAAAGGTAGATGTTTTGTTAGGTGATTTTGACCGAGACGAATTAAATATTGAACAAATCCAAGAATCTCAATACCCAATTGAAGTTATCCACACACCAGATCAGGATAAAACAGATTTAGAAAAAGGAATAGAATTCCTAATAGCAAGGGGTTTCCCTGCGGTAAATGTGGTCTGGGCTACTGGCCGGCGGGCAGATCATACACTGGCGAATTTGACCAACATCGTTCGGTACAAAACGAAGATAAAGATCACTTTACTAGATGACTACTCCCGCGTTTATCCGCTACTTCCTCGTCCAGCTCGGTTTGAGAAATGGTTTGTTGGAGGAACTCCCCTATCCTTGATGCCAGTTGGCGAAGCTACTGATATTCAAACATCTAACCTTCAATACAATTTATCGGGTGAGGCATTGGTCCTAGGGTATCGGAATGGGAATAGCAACTCTGTAGCCCAGGATGGCATCGTGCAAATTGACTATAGCACCGGCGACTTGCTTTTGCTCGAATGCCGGGATTCACCGATGAATCACTAAAAAATGATTCCATGTTAATTGAATAACGTTTTCCACACGGATGTAGCACATGTGGAAAAGCCAATCTCTTTTCCACCATAATTTGTGGATAACTTTTTATTGGATTTTTTCAAGTCGCACATTGATAACATATTGATAATAAAGCCCTGCCGTTTACCTATTTAAGGATGCTTGAAAAGTTCCCCAGTTGTCTATTTTTTCAGGGTTCATTTTTCTTTATTTTTACAAACCGGTGCATCGACGAGGTCCTCGCGCCCATTGTCCCAAACCTTTTTTCAAACTGCTAATCCCATTGCTATACAATGTACGTCATTAAGAGAGATGGCCGGCGTGAGTCGGTAAAATTTGACAAAATCACTGCACGGATTGAGCGTCTGTGCTATGGACTGGACGCTGTATTTGTTCAGCCAATTGAAGTGGCCATGAAAGTGGTATCTGGCATTTATGATGGTGTAACCACCTCAGAGTTGGACAATTTGGCGGCTGAAACTTCGGCGTCGATGACAACCAAGCACCCCGACTACGCCATTCTAGCGGCTCGCATCGCCATATCCAACCTGCACAAGAATACCTTGAAATCGTTTTCCGGAACGATGAAAATGCTGTACCATTACTTGGATCCTAAAACAGGGGAAAATGCAGCCTTGATTTCGCACGAAACATGGCAGGTCATTAAAGATAACGCAGCGCTGTTGGATTCTACGATTATTTATGATCGTGACTATGGATACGATTATTTTGGGTATAAAACCTTGGAAAAATCCTACCTACTTAAAATGCACGGCCGGATTGTTGAGCGCCCGCAACACATGCTCATGCGTGTGGCCGTCGGGATCCATGGCACTCAGATAGACAAGGTACTGGAGACCTACGAACTCCTCTCGGAACGTTGGTTCACACATGCGACCCCGACGCTTTTCAATGCGGGCACGCCCAAACCCCAGCTTTCCTCTTGCTTTCTTTTGACTATGAAAGAGGATAGTATTGATGGCATTTACGATACATTAAAACAATGTGCCAAAATCTCGCAATCGGCTGGTGGAATTGGCTTAGCCATCCACAACATCCGGGCGACGGGATCCTACATCAAAGGGACCAATGGCACGTCCAATGGCATCGTACCCATGTTGCGGGTATTTAACGATACCGCCCGGTATGTCGACCAAGGCGGTGGAAAACGGAAGGGCTCCTTCGCCATCTACCTCGAACCTTGGCATGCCGATGTATTCGACTTCCTTGACCTCCGCAAAAATCACGGCAAAGAAGAGCTCCGTGCACGAGATCTATTCTATGCCATGTGGATTCCCGACTTATTTATGAAACGAGTAGAGAGCAACGGGGAGTGGTCCTTGATGTGCCCTAACGAATGTCCGGGCCTTAGCGACTGCTATGGTGAAGAATTTGAACGCTTGTACACACAATACGAACAGGCGGGTAAAGCCCGTAAAACCATCAAAGCGCAAGACTTGTGGTTTGCGATCCTAGAATCGCAGGTTGAAACCGGAACGCCTTACATGCTCTACAAGGATGCAGCCAACCAAAAATCGAATCAGAAGAATTTGGGCACCATCAAATCGTCCAATCTCTGTACCGAGATCATGGAGTATACTGCCCCAGACGAAGTAGCGGTCTGTAATCTAGCCTCCATCGCTTTACCTAAATTCATCCAAACAGATGAACAAACCCGCCTCAACACCTTCGATCACCAGGCGTTGTACCAAGTGACTAAGGTCATCACACGGAACCTGAATAAAGTAATTGATGTGAATTACTACCCCGTGCCTGAGGCCGAAAAAAGCAATAAAC
>Ga0075154_10000863_pt1 | contig 23472 bp, 8 predicted proteins | sample JI71714BDNA_FD_70965 | JGI IMG/M metagenome (GOLD analysis project Ga0075154, IMG submission 70965) | Wastewater effluent complex algal communities from Wisconsin, to seasonally profile nutrient transformation and Carbon sequestration -... | ecosystem: Engineered > WWTP > Effluent > Algae...
TATATTACTTTAAATAACTACTCACAAATTTCAAATACTGATAGTCTTTTACTATCATCATATATAAACAGCATATTCTCATGTATTAACATGTCCAAAGGTCGTGCTTTAAAATCGTTAAATTCTAATTGTTGAGTACAAACTACTTCCAAATTTGATTTTTTCACAATCCCTATTCTAAAGTTTAAGTAATCATTGATAAAAAGATAATTATCATTCAAGTTCATCACTTTATTGACTTGCAGAACTTCTTTGGGATATAATTTATTCAACTCTATTATTTGCAGATCTTCAGAACTCAAATCAAAAATACCAAATTCAGGGTTTCCTCCATAAATTTTACCAAATTTTACATCTAAAAAGCCATCCTTTAACACTCTGAATTTATTGTTAGGACGTGTACTATCATCAAAAGGTTCAAAATATTCTTTTTCAATTCTACCCGTTTTCAAATCAATCTTTAATAATTTCCCATCAGAAAGTATGACATATAAAAAGTCTTTGTAGACTCCCAAAGTTTTATTTATTACAGTTTTTTCAGAACCAAAATAACCAAGAAAATCTGGATATTGCAATTCCAATAGCCACAATTGAGTGCAGGTAATCAGATTGTAACAAACCAAAGTTTTAAAACGCCTGTTCTCGTCTCCTTTATCAAATATCACAAATTCATTATCGTGAATATAAAATGGGCGAGTACCAAAATTCAATTCAAATAACTGCTTCTCAGTTGAAAAATCATAAAGATAATTATCCGACAATTTGTCCAAAATATTTTTACGTTGAATACAATAGTTTGCATTAAATAATAAATACTTCATTTCCTGAAGCTTAATACCATTATTGACATATGTATAACAATCACCATTGAAATCACAAATAACGTACTTATCTATTTCATATTTAAAAAATCCCCTGACTTTTATATCAACATCAGCAACTATACTAAAATTACGATTAACATCAATAAAAGTTGATGTGCCTTTGCTAAAAGGTATTGATAATATAGAATCTACAAGATGAACATTGCGCTCACAATTCTCAAAAGTATATTTTCTATTTAAATACATAACATAATTATTTTATAAAATCAAAAATATCATCTGTTAAGGATACTGCTTGTAATTCTTGCCAAGTTTCAATACCCCGAGTAATAAAATAATTTGAATTCGTATTAAATATTTGTTCAGCTTTACTACTTGAAAATAAATTTTTAAAAGCGGTTTTTACATTAGTAAGTGATGCTTTATCTAATCCATGATTGAAAACATATTTGAAATCACCACTATTAAGATATTGTAAAAATTGCGGATAAAAACTTGTAGTTTCGTTATTAATAACCTTATTTATTGTTTGGGTTAAAAAACTTGGCTGCCAACTCTTAAATTCAATTTTAGTAGTCCCACTAAGTACATCATAAATACCTCCAGTACTAGGTAAATCTATGTCAATATCTTCAATGTTAGAAAGTATTTTCTCTTCAAATGCAGTAACCGGTGTAGTTGGATTATCATTTAAGTACTTCATTACCCAATGTGCACCATCTTGTTGTTTTGGTGCTCCATTTTTTAACCCATTAACCACTTTTTTGTAGTTATCTACACCTGAATATTTATCAACAAAGTTTACTAATGAATTTAAGTAATCTTCTCCATTTATCCAAGTCATATGCCCGATTGGATCGCCACTAGGTACACATCCTACACAAGGTCCAGCATAGTTCTTTATAATATCAAGATATTCAGTCTGGGTTAAACCTGAAGGCAAATTTGGAAGATGTCTTGAAGCTGCGCTTAAAATTTCAAAAGATTGGTGTTTTGTTGCGGCACTACCTAGATGACCATCTAAAGTCTTCCAAGTATCAAGTAGTACATCAGGGTCAATTCTTTTTGGTAGGTCAGTTAAATTAGCATTAGCAATAATATCGTTCAATAATCGATTACCGTCATGTGCCAAAAAATCGGAAAATTTCTGTAAATCAAATGCCGCATCATTTATTTTATCTATGAAGTTAACAGTAGGATATTTCGTCATCATAGCTACTATAAAATGGTCAACTTGTTTGGTTAACAAATTTTCAGCTCTCGTAAAACCTAAAAAGGCCATATATTCCGTAGCTATTTCATTGGCATAATCTTGTGTTGACTTTTTGGCCATTTCTACAGCATCATCATATAATCTAACGAAATTCGCATCAGTCAAACCTCTCAATTTCATGGACCTGATATAAAACAATCCCCCAACAACTATATTTCTGACACTTGATGGAGAAATTGATGCCAAATCACCAGCAGCGGCAGCAGTCTTCATAATAGAAACAGCTCCAGTGAGTAATGCAGCTTTGCCAGAATTTAATCCTGCTGCTCTCAAATTAGTACCTAAACTTGCAGTATCAATTAATGACAGAACTTGATTTGCAATCATTAAGCCACCTATTACCTTATACATTACACTGCCACTTTTAATTAATACATAGGCTTCGCCAAATGTAGCTACAGCTAAAACCACTTCTACACCTAAGACAATGTTGTCTTTAACTTCAGCTTCATCGTTTTGAGCCATCGCAAAAGCAACATTAAATGGCGTGGATATAGCTACATTTTCCGATTCAGGCCCATCAAAAACAAAACTTGCCCTGTCGGGATTGACAATATAAATCAATTCAAAAGGGTCTAAATTGGTAAGATTCCATGTAGTGTCATTACCGCAACTAAAAGTGTAAGTAGTTCCAACAGACACACCAAATTCATCAGGAGGTTCTGGAACTTCGGTTTCAACCTCAGAGACGCAATGAGTTGCAGAAATATTAAAAGTAGAATAATCCGATGCAAATACATAATTGTGAGAAACTCTTTCCTTTTCTGTTAAATTTGGTAAGGCCGAGATATGACTTGCCCCAAGTGTCCAATATAAAATCCTACTTTGGACAGAACTAGTACCAAAATCAACAACTGGTTCATACAAATCAACTCCCCTAGCCTTCATTGTTAATTTTTGCAAAACTCGTGCTATAGATAGATCTTGACTATTTCCACTAAAAAAACTTGTAGATAAATTCCATAATTCGTTTACACAAACACTTTTGCCATCAACCTTAACTGAAACCAATGTATCCATTAATATTGCACACTCTCCTTGATCAAATCTATTATAATAATTCAGCATCATTGACCCAACATTATATCGCGAAAATGAATTCCAACCATACCAAACAACATCAGATTCATTCATGTTTTTTAAAGTAATAACAATATTTTTTCTTAGCGCAACTACCCCTAACGAGTCAAATACGTTTTGTCGAATTCCGTAAGCGGCAAATCCCAAATATAGCAAAATATCTCTTTCAGGACTTAGTCCTGACCCAACGTATTGGTCTAAATAATTTGATAATGAATTCGATCCACTGTTTTGAAATGCACAGATTAGAAATTTCAATTTATCAATTTGCTCAGAAGTCAAATGATCTAAATTTGTATTATTAAAATCTTCAATAAAAAGTGCTAAATACCTAGCTGTGGATGCATAATTCAAATTAAATCCACAAGTATTGCAGTAATAATTTACCAAACCAATTGCTGCTTGATCATTTAAACCATTTGAAAGATCCCCACAATTTGCAGTAGGAGGAACTTCACCAGAATAATACTTATCATAAGCATCTACAAATTTCCATGTACCAAATGGAAATCCAACATATCCATGTTCAAAATAATGCCAAAAGGCATCTTTAGTTGCATCCAATTGAGTTCCACTACTAAAATTCCTAAACCAGTTTTCCTTTTTCCCTTCCTTCGGATTTCCCTTACTAAATTGACTTACAAAAGTTAATACTCTTTCTGAAGAGGTAAATTCTGTAGCTTTCTCCCATATCTCAATCATTTCATTGCTTGAATCTTCCAAAAATGTATTGAAAGTAGCTAAATCATCATGAGCCTCATAGTCCTGTAATAAATCCTTTACATCATCTGCAGTTACCACCTTGTCTGTAAAATCAGTCTTTAATCCAGCATCAGGAAAATCTGTAAGCACCAATAGATGTTGAATACCAAATAAATTTGTTTCATTAAACTTTGTTAATTTATTTTGAAAATAATCAAATTGTACTTGTGTTAGTGGTTCATTTCCGGGGTTAGAATTTTGTTTGACCCATATGGTAGAATTAACATAAGAGCCATCAATTATTTCATCTATGGTAATACCAGGACGGTAATAAAAAACATTCTTATACCTTATTTTTTCAGGACTATTTTTCAAAATTTTCAAATAAAGTGAAAACTTCTCAGTTAAATCTTTTTGGATATCTCGATTTGTAGAGAATAAATCAAAAGAAATTAAAAATAAAAATACAATTATAAAATATTTAGTCATAATTATTGTCTTTTATAAATTTTATAAAATAAACCTAACTTTAATGCATCTATCAAAGCATTTCGAATGGCTTGATCATTTTCAATCTGCTGATTTGTTTTGCCTTCGTTTATCAACTTACCAATGTCGTCCACAACTGTTGAACTAGCATTCAAATAAAGGCTTGCTATAGCTAATGCATCATTGGTAGAAGTGTATTGATCATTTCCAGTTGACTTACCTAGAAGCTTATCTAATAGCTTACAAACTTGATAGTCACTTTCTTTCTTGTAATAGTCATCTGCAAATAAATTTGAAGATGCAGTAAAAAATTGCGTCCTTTCTCCAGAAATACTATCTTTTTTACTATATTGCAATGATAATGATGAAGTTCCAGGAGAAACTGGTGGCAAATTACTCATCATTTCATTTAACTTTGTTGTAAAATCAGATAATGGAGGTGAAGCACTTTCAAATAAATCATAAACACTTTGGGTACACTTTGTTTCAACAAAATCATCATAGACATTTTTAGTTATCTCTAAGTATCGTCCTGCAATCAAAAGTAGCTCTGCATTATATGCATCAATACAATTTTTAAGCACGACAGTGGCTGCCTTAATTTGGTCAGCTAATGCATCTTTTTGTGCTTGAGTTAGATTGGGATTCTGCGCTTGTGTCTCAAGTGTCTTTAAGTTGGCTTTGGCGTCTTCTACGCATTTTTTCTTATCAGGACTTACTAACGTTTGTGTTGTAGCCAATAGTTCTTCTGCTGCCTCAAGTACTGGTATTAATTCATCCAATATATCTGATAAGTCTTCCAATGTGTTAATAATAGTATTCACTCCGTCATTAATCACATCGCTAATTGGATCCCCTAAAATAGCAACTCCAAAGCCATTTACATTAATGTGACCTTGTATCATTTGTTTGTCCATACTCACAATTATATCTTTAAAATTGACATTTATACGAACTTGCTCAAAATATGGCACTTTGATATAACCTTTCCCAGTAAATTTGCCGTATTGGCCTTTGGCTTCTCTAATTGTTACATCAAAATCCGAAGCAGTAATAACATCGTCTTTATTCAACGATCTAAGGAGTGTCAATCCATCCATTTTAATTGGCTTAAACTCAATACCACAGAAAGTAGGATTGGTCTCAAACGGGATGATTGGTATTTCTATTGGTATCGAAGATGTTCCACCATTACCGCAAGTAGCAGTCACAGTGATGGTATAGGCATAGCCCTTAGGCAGATTGCCGACAACGAGAGGATTAGATAGCACCGTATCTATAGGAGTCATGCCAGGTGGTCCACCTGTGATCGTGATGGTGATACCACTATAAGCAGCTGCATCGGTCATATCGAATGGTATGGACACATCACTTCCATTGGTGATGGTAAAGTCTCCAGATAGAGATAGCTCGGGACAGTCACAGTCAGAACCATCAGGATTAACATTAGGAAAATCGGGGCATGGGTCTATCTCATCACACAAGCCATCATCGTCGGTATCAGGCTTATCATCGCCTATACAGTTACAATTATTGTCTAATCGGAAGTGTGTCTTGCATGGCTCTGCTGGATCGGGTGTACACGGAGATCCTGGTATACCTGCGACACCCATAGCACTAATACATGGCTGCACAACTCCATTGCTATATGTACAAACTATGCCGTTTTGTAGGGTGATACTATTGAGACTATATGGTGGTGATATACCAGATGGCGCTTGACCTAAGATGACAGAGTATGTAGTAGCACCTGAACTACTGATATTGCTCAAAAGTACATCAAAATTAGTATTTGCCGTACCACCACTTGACGTATTGAATGTCACGCTAGTACCACCTTGGAAAGAAAGTAAATCGGGCGTCGCAGACCCAAAGTCATAATATGCTAGTACATTGCCTTCGCCGTCACTTCCTAGCCCTGTAGGACAGTTGACATCAGCCAATATATCAGTAGATGTAGTGTCAGAGCTAAATAAACACCCTTGATGCGAAGCAAATGATATACCGACATAGTCAAAGGCTGTACCATTCTCTATATCAGGTACGGGGTAGATAACTTCTACCTGACCTGGTGATGTAACCCTAAACTGATCGACGATAATATAATCAAATGATTGGATATTATTACCTATTCCTTGATCTACAGATGACACAAAACTGATAGGTGACGGAAAGTCACTAACCTTCATTTCATCAGGATCTTCTACATCAAATGTCAACACCAGACCTACACCAGGCAAAATCTGATATCCTGTAGGGCATCCTATCTCTTTAAACGGCTTATCTATACAATCGGGAACACCATTATTGTTATAATCAAGTGCGTCATCCATATCAGGGCATATGTCGCATGGCTTATTAGGGTCTGCGTTATAAATAGTATAACAACCTACACAATTATCTTCAAACGGGCCGCGATCACTTACTTCTATGGTAGGAGAGCCAGGAACATTAAGATTAGTAAAGAAAATTTTACATTCCCCACAATCAGTTATTCCATCACCATCTACATCGACCATAACACCTTCGCATCCACAATTAGTACCTACCACATCAGCATATGTGCACGGATCACCATCATCACATGGGTCACCAGGGCCGGAAGGTGTGGGGATCTCAGGATTATCATGATGATTGGCAACTGGACCATTACATGCATCTACACAATCCATTATACCGTCTCCATCACTGTCTACATCTGGTTCACCTTCGCATATATCAAGTAGGTCACAGATACCATCACCATCACTGTCTTCATATGTCCTTGGAACACACACACATTCTACAATATTATAAAAAGTACATGCATCAGGAGGGTCAGGACATATCAATCCATCACATGGTGGATTGATAACAATAAAGGTATCAAGTTTACCACATATACCATCGTTGTCTATATCATCTAGTATTTTGAAAGAACACTTACAGTTACAATCAACAAAAAACTCAATCTCACAGTCTTTTTCAGTAACCATATCACCATCTATATCCAATTGTACTGGTATACCCAATTCATTTGCGCAAGTTGGATAAATACCGTGTTCTTCATCAATCCAATTGACGGTCTTGAACATCCAATTGAGCTGAAGGCTCATTCGTAATGGTTCGTAAGGAACATCTCCACAGCAATTCATCAAATTATCAAGTGGAATACGACCTTGATCATCAAACTCATTTGGAAAATTAGGGCATGGATCTAAATAATCTATGATTCCATCGTTATCTCCATCACCATCATTATCTCCAATAGTACCTATTCCTTGAAGGTTTTCCATTAGTTGAGGTATATTAAAGTGGGTAGGATTAAAATTTACCCCAGCGAAGAATTCTCGCAATTCTTGTGATACCACCCGAAGATCAAACTCAAATACTTTGTTCTGGTCTGCACTGCAATCTTTCATTTTAATTAGATGCTCACAATATGTTCTTATTGTTCCATCACATTCAAAAAGGTTTATATCACACGCATCAGGGATACTATTGTTATTAAGGTCTATATGATCAGGTCCATCTGGGCAAATATCACAAGCATCACATACAGTGTCATCGTCACGGTCTAAGCATATGCCTTTACAAATGCAGTTATCGTCATACATATCATTAGTCGTACATGGATTACCATCATCACAAGATTTGTCTCTAACAGTTTCGCATTTCTTAATAAAAGGTAAAGAATTGACATTATTTCCTCCTAATTGCCCTTTAACATATAAACTTACAAAAGTTAGGTCACTATTGATGATAGAGATAGATCTGCCAAATGGACTGCAATCACTACCCGATGAGACCGCTTTACCTGTAAGATTATTTTGCTGAAGACTCTGATTAATAGCCACTAATAAAGCTGCAATTGTATTTGGGTCAGATGGACAAACATTAATTGGAGTAAATAATACCGATTCTAAGTTACCATTAGCGTTGAGATATGAATATCCCTGTGACAAATAACATGGTGTAATTTGAATAGGATGGAGGTCTACACAAAACGTACACACTTCACTGACTGTAAAACATGTATCCAAGCAATTAGGTATCCCATCATTATCCGAATCCAACAAATCATCAGCTCCATGACATACATCTATTGAGTCACAAACTGTGTCACCATCAATATCTGGTACTAGATCTCCGATACATATACAATTGGCATCATAATGATCATTGGTCGTGCATACATTGTAATCATCACAAGGCTTACCAACTAGACAATTTGTATTGGGAGGATTGCCAATATACGTACAACCATTACAATCTATTGTTAGCTCCTCACCAATTAATGTATCACTAACAACAACACAATTAGAAACTTCACCATTACTCCAACTATAAGTCAACTTATCACAAACTGGTATAAATTGTGGATCTAGACATAAATTATAGCTGATTGTGTCCTGTCTACAATTTACTTTTGTAGCTATTCTAGTAACATTACCAAATTTAAACTGTACATCAATAAAACTGCTGCCTCTTATCAAAATACCTGCATTTGTTCCAGAACATGCATTTGTTGTTTTCAAGCTGGCACTAAAATCTGCAGATTGTTTAATACCCCAAGCGTAAAAATGAGATATGAATTTTTTTATAGAAGGTTTAACAGTATAGGCTTGTGTAAAAGGATCACCATACGTACATTCAGCTTCAGTAATCGAATTACAGTATGGAAATTTAAAATCAGTTGTTAAATCTTTTAAATGTATAATTTGGCCTAGTGGCATTGAAACTATAACATCATTCAAATCGTTAAATTCTAAATTATCTATGTCTACACATAAATCACAAATATTGCCTAAATTAGGTGAATATACAAAATAAAGTTCTATCGGTGGACAGTCTTGAGCACAATCAGGATTGCCATCACCATCAGCATCAATATGATTGTCAGATAACGGGCATGGATCATCTTCATCACAAATGCCATCTTGATCGCTATCATTCATAATTCCTGATGGAATACAATCGCAATGTTCATTTAGAAATCCTTCAGAATAACAGTCTCCAGGAGGGTCACATGCATTCCCAACTTGACAGTAACCCTCACCAAAAATAAGAATAGTATCACATCCATTAGCACATGTGATCGTTACACTTTGTGTAGCTGCTAAAGACCCAATTATTAGAGAATCTGAAGTACTGCCATTAGACCATAGATAGGTTGGTTGTTCGCAATTGACATCTACAACATTCACTTCGTAAGCAGTGTTACCTGTGACCGGGCCAGTGCATGAGACAGTACAAAATGATTGTTGTGTTGCAATATAGGAATTTTGTCCTAATATGGCATCGAAAACAATATTTGCGCCATCAATTTGTAAATTTAAGCCTTTTTTAGGGCAAATGGTATCTCCCGGTTGATTTGCGTCCATGTATGATACTATGCCAGAATAACTATTGGCTAATAACCAATTTTCTATAGCTTGTTTTAATTTTTGTTTTGCAAGCTCCTTAGAACAAGAATTTTTAAGTTTTGAAACATATATATTATCTATAAATAATTCATTGTCATCGTCAGTTGCATCGCACCTGATTCTAAGTTTTGCAAAATTAGTTCCTGGTGGTAGATTGATTAGCTCCGACACGTTTTTTCTAATATCATTTTTAAAATGAGAATCAAAATTCCATTTTCTTACTAATTGATAGGACTGTCCACCATCATATGAAACTTCTAAAACAAAATTTTGATTAAAAACTTCAAAACCTGCTGACACAAATGAAAATTCTACCTTTACATTTTGAAAATTATTTACGGCAAATTGATTAGATGTAATCAGTGAATATTCAGAGTTATCTCTCAATCTCATGCTATAATCTTGAGAAACAGCTTTTTCTTTAACTCTTTTGGCATCATTAGGAACACCATTCCAAAAATAAACTGCACTACCGCCTGTTGCATCAAAATTTTCATGATTAACAAAAAAGCTTTGCGCTGGTTGATTGCCAAAACATATAGGCATATTATATTGACTTCCTTCGATTACATAATTTTTCTGATCAATATGTAATAATATTTTATTGATATCTATGGTAGTATGATTGCCTAACAATGAATCAAGATTAACAACATAGTCACAGGTACCCGGAACAATTGGAATAATTTCTAGATTTGCAGTCAAATTATTGCAGCTGACTTCAGGATCGTTACAATCTATAATACCATCTCCATCAAAATCTTCATCAGGTTCACCAGGACATACATCGATTTCGTCACATATACCATCACCGTCGCTATCTGTTGATGGGAGCGGAGAAGGACAATTACAATTGGAATCATATGTACCATAATAAAAACATGAGTCATCACCCGGACAAGGAGTACCTACTACACACCCACAATTGTCTCCATATGTGCCTGTATAGCTACATCCGTTGCTGCATGTGACAGTGACTTTATAACATGCATCGTCACCAAGGTCAGAAATATTAATTCCTTCATTTGTAGTTCCATTACTCCACAGATAGGAATATGGTCCTTCGCATTTGACAGTGTCTACAATAGCAATAATAGAGTCTTGTAGAGAACATGGTACATCGCCATCTGTAAGTTTTACATCGTCGATCGCAACATAATATTGATTATTGTTTCTTATTCCTAATTTTTTACAATTAAAATACAATGTTGATGTACTACTTTCAGCTACAAAATTTAAATTAACCAAACTCCACGTTTGAGAACCAGCACCTTGATAATAAACAGTTGGAGATAAAATAGGATTTTGATTGTTAATCTTTATTGTCCAGCACGCACTATCTCCCACAACTGTCCTATTAGAAAATGTAGCATGAGGTCCATTGCCAGCAAATGCTTGATAAAAACTCAATGAATAAGTTTGGCCAGGAATCGTCGGAAATGTTGGCGATCTAAATCCTTCTCCTCCGTCAAACCAAGCACCTGCAGCCAAAAAAGCTGTCCCTTGCGGCGAACCAGGCATTCCTTGGGCTAAACCAGAATAGGTATTTGCAGGATTAGGGTTATTGCTCAATGGTGGTCTCCACGAATCAGGGGAACCAGCCATTGTCAACCATCCAGAACAACCATTTATACATCCGCTCCCATTATTGAATTGGCCGAAGACAGTTTGCAATAAACAACAATCAAACCCACCATTAACATTTACATCGGCGAGTATGTCATTACAAGGAATATGCTCAAATTCAACTTCCAATAAATCTACACCTTTACATTGACAGTCAGCGTTTATAACATCGTTTTCAGTACAATTATTTAAATCATCACAAGGAAGCCCTACTTGACACAAAATCTCAAGATTACAAATAGCTTCGCAACCAGTTTCATCTTCTATTACTGAAATACTATGATTGCCTATAGAAAGATTTGATATAGTGTAAGAAGAAAGTGTAGTTGTAGTTCTGTATACCCCATCCACGGATATGGAGAAATGATTTCCAGGTGCACTTCCAGTAATGTCAACTTTTGCAGATGTAAAAGGTATCGCTAATGGTGCACATGATATGTAAAAATCATTTGAGAAAAATCCATTTTTTATGCCATTAATTAAGTTTGTATTATCTTGACTATTAGGCAATCCTGGGGATGATTGATTACCTCCTAAACAACCATCAGTCACTGCCCAATTTGATTTTACGTTCCAGTCCGTTCCTGTGGATAAAATAAATGTCTTTCCAAATGCCGAATTATTACTTAATGTTTGAAAATGAACAGTTTTGGGACTAGCAATATATTCATAATTTGTAGTTAACCATGCGACCGTATGAACCTGCGAAAAAGAAGGCGTTCTGATTTGTAAGACATCTCGCTCATTTCTCATAGGTATATAATTATTCCAATAGCCTACATTAGGACCAGCAGAACATCCATAATTTTCATTTCCTTCATTATCTGGACAGCCTTCATACTTTATCAAACAACTACTTCTAAATGGAACCTGCCAAAAACCTGGTGATCCATTTGTGTTGTTGTTTGATGGATTTATTAATGGGTTTATATCACCATCATTGTACAATAAAATTATCGTACCAGACGGTACAGCATTAAAACATGACCCCAATCTGATGTGTCCTGGCTCATTACCAATTTCTACACCTTCGTGGTTATTATCATCAATAATATATCCTTCTAAGTTTACAAAATCTTCTGATCCTTGTCCAACTACAACAAGCTCAATATATTCAGTACTTACATAACCAGCTTCTACGGAACACCCTTGACTAATCTCATTTATAAAAACTTGACCGTCAGGTAAGGGACAACTGTTTTCGGCATCTCTGCTGCCTTTTTCCACCCCATAACTAAAATACTCAGGCTCACTATACCCTCCATTCTTAAATACTGTACCTCCTAGCGTCGCATTTGCTTTTACGATACAGAAGTATTTCCTTCCCCTTTTTAAGATATTATTATTGGCGTTAAGTAGATAGGATGTGGTAGATGTTGTTGTCTTTAATACAGGTGAGTTATATAGCATGATGTCATTGTAGCTCATCGATGCATTTTCCTCATATATTTCAAAATCGTACGCTATAAGTCCTCCTGAAGTATGTCTTGGTATCCATGTAAAGTTATAAGGTATACTTTGATCTATAGTAGGATTTCTAGTTGGATTCGTTATTTTGGGTACATCTTCTTTTTTTGCCCACATCACGACACAGGCCTTATTTCCTACGGCAGCAAAAGCATCAGAAGTATTATCATATAATTGGAAACACACATTATAACTACCATCAGGTACACCACCTTGCAATACATAATCCTCTTTACTATAACCAGTGAAATCTAAATTCTCTATATCAAAATAAGGAGCTAGATCATATGAAGTAAGGTTTAGGATCGGTTCTCCATTGAGATCTATTGGCTTCGGATACCAGTCGGGAGACGATTTTAGTTCTATACCTCTACCTTTTATAGTGAGTGATAACTTATATCTTTTACCAGAGACCAATTTCTGATTCAAGATTTGCATATTAAAGGAATTTCCTGCCTTTACAATTCTCTCATCCAATTGTGGTAACGCATTTTGCGTAGTAATAAAATTAATACTTTGAGCATTAATTTTGGTAGTAATAAAGCATGCTAAAAAAAAGAATAAAGCTTTAATTATAATAGCATTTACGAATAGGTGTTTCTCTCCCATTTTCGCCGGATTTAGATTTATGTATAAAGGTGTCTAGTCTATTATTGGTATTGTTTTTGTTTTATTTCTCACTATAACCAACGCTGCAAACATAATGGAATATTTTAATACGTACAAACATTTTGAGAAAAATTTTGATATTTTTATATTAATTTTTTTCATACTATCTAAAAAGCTACTTTTTAGGCCCATAATCATCACATTTGTCTTATTAATAATGTGTAATTATAGCTATTCACAAAAAGAATACAAGAAAGTTATAAATGAAAAAATTTCTAATGCAAAAAAGAAGTTTAATGATGACTCCCTCAAGATCAATGGTGCACTAAAAATTTACACGGGTTACAGAATTTTTTCACAAAATAATTCAAAGCCATTTGAGTATCGAATTAATGCCAATTTGAATGTTTCATATAGAGGTATTACAATTCCCTTGTCATACAATTTTTCCAACGGTAGGTCTCTTTATAGATTGAGTGGCCCTAATGTCAATATTCCCAAATTTAACAACCTAGGTTTTAGCCCTACCTACAAATGGGCAAAACTGCACATTGGTACCCGTAATATGAGTTTCTCAAAATATACCTACGACAATCTTAGATTTGTGGGTGGTGGCACAGAATTAACACCAGGTAAGTTCCAACTAAAATTTTTCTCTGGAAAGATTTTTCAGTCTTCATTATCAGATATCCAGTTGGCAAACAATTTCACATCACCATACAAACGTAAATCTTGGGGTTTAATGACAGGCTACAAATCTGAGACTGCTGAGTATGCCATAATAGTATTCAGAGCAAAAGATGACATCCTATCCGTCAGCGATACTACATTATATACTAAAATAAAACCAAGAGCCAATACTGCGGTTGGTCTAAAATTACAACAAACCATCCTTGAAAAATTTGATATACAGTTCGAGAGGTCTGTATCCGCAGTAACTTATGACCTTTTTTCAAAAGCAATTTCTATTCCTACTCATATGACCGTTTATAATATGTTGGGTCTGTATGAAAAAACAGAATCTTCAAAATATGCTTACGCCACTAGATTTTCATTTTCATATAGTACAGAGCAAGGCAGCTATGGGCTAAATTATGAACATATTACAAAAGACTACCGATCTTTAGGTTCTTTGATTTTTGACAATAATTATCAATCATATACCTTGACTGGATCGCATACCTTTTTTGAGAAACTCAATGTCAATAGTGAGATAGGGATCAGAGAAGATGGTGTAGATAAAGAGTCTCCGCTCACTAGCAATCGATTCGTAGGAAACATCTCTGCAGGTTATACCTTAAATGATAGAGTTTCATTTAATGCCAACTATTCTAATTTCAGAAATGTCGAGCGCAATTATTTCCAAACGTTAAATAGCTTAGCTTTCGATTCTGTCTCCATATCCTTACTTAACCAGAATTTTAATATATCATCAAATATTGCCCTTGACAAAGACAAAAAGTCTTTAATTACTTTAATGTACTCAAACCAAATATCAAATCGAATACAATCAGATTCACTAATAACCAATAGTACCTTAAATAATAACATATACACCATCAATTACTCTTATAATAAGGAGAAGATAAATATATCATCTGCTATATCATATATGCAAAACAATGCAGAAGCATTTAAGACCAAAGCCATAATACCAAATTTTGCCCTTACCTATAAAATAAGTGATAAACTAAATTTCAAAAGCAATACCACTTACAGCTTAATGCAAACAAGTTTTAGCGATATACAAACGTTATCCTTGGTCCAAGATTTGAATTATCAAATTACCAAAAAACAACAACTAATATTTACCAATAGACTAAACTTTAGTTCGGCACAGACAAAATTCAAAATGCTCGAAAACATGGTTGAAATGGATTATTCCCTAAAATTCTAACGTACCTCCTAATGGGCTTCCAATTTTAATTAGAAACCCATTCATTTATTGGAGTTGTAAACTTGTTTGCAACATGGGTGTCCCCTAACGAATGGGCCTGCAAAAATTGTTAAGCTTAAGCATCATTCATTTTGAAGAATAAAACGTGTTTATATTGGAGTTGTAAACTTGTTTGCAACATAAGCGTCTCCTTAAAAGGCTTCCAAAACTTGTCAGTATATAGCATGATTCATTTGGAAGCATAGTGTAAAAATATTTTCTTTCTCTTACTTGTAGAAATTAAAAAAAGATACCCATAAAATTACAGGTATCTTTTATCACAAAAAGTTTAAATGCTACAGTTGATAAAATTCTACCGTGAAGTTAGTTTAATTTTGTTTTCTGGAAGTCCTATTAACGTCCATTTCGTTCTAAACAATAATCAAAGAGTCATCGTCCGACCCAAAGGTATATTTCTTATTCCTAAACCAACCCCAAAAATCAGAATTCGGTGGGAATGAATCAGAATTCGGTAAAAACATCCCTAAACTTTAAACAATTCAACCTTAAACCTTCGACTTTAAACTCACTTAAGCGATTCCATATTAGACATTAAACAATTAAACAATTCCACCTTAAACATTAAACCTTCGACTTTAAACATTTCCACTTTCCACCTTAAACCAACCTACGCATCCATCAACTTCAACACTGTATCAACCTTCCCCTTAAAAAATATCTGCATCTCTTCTATGGAGTGAACGTCACCACGATCTGCTTCTTGATCACAATACACTTCCATACAATGAGCAATGACATCTTTAGCTTCCTTCATAAATGGGAAATACCCTGCTACATCTATCTTTGTATCTTTCAAAAGTAACTTCACGGAGTATTTCTTTTTATCTATTTGATAAGAGTAAGCAAATTCTTGTTTTTCATTCATACCAAAGTACCTATTAGTAAAAACTGAAAATATTGCAAGCATATTTTGTGCAATAAGTTTCCTCCTCTTAAAGACAGAAGATTTATCTCCTTTTCCTGCTAGTTCCTTATACCTACCATATAAATTTAAATAAGTCCTTGAATTTCTCGTAAAATGATATAAGTTATTAAAATCAGCCATCATCTTATTAAACATGGCAACCTCTTCACAATGATCGTCAAAAAGAGTTTGTTGATACAAGTCATTATATTTTTGGGTCATCATCAAAAGCCATCTACGTCCTATCACGATTCTCCTATTATTTTTCATATCTTTTTCGAAATCTATGATGGCCTTTTTTTGAGTACGATGTTCTTCTGTTTCTACATAGCCAATCAATTCATTAGAATAGAAATCTAACCCCATTTCTACATCCCGTGATGGATCAAACCATTTTTCCTTTCTTAAATACTTAAAACCCATATACTGGTTTAGCCCCATAAAATGTCCACCTTTCTCTACAAATCCTATCATCAGACACCAGAAATTCCTTGGTGCACAAAAGATATACACCTTTTGTCCATACAATTTGTGCTGCTGCTCATCGCAGATACGTTCATAAATAGTAAGGGATTCTTGCCCAGCCAGCAGACATTCGTCATACATAGCAAATAATTTTGCTAGCCAAACCTCCTTATAGGTTTCGTCATAGACGCCATTATCGGGGAGCAACACATCCAGCATCCTCCTATCCATGGTAGCGATGGAAGACACAATCTTTTTTTCGAGCATTTGATCGAGTTTCATATTTATACATTTTTTTATAATAACGATAAATATGCTTTTGACGAGGCATTGCGGAATGTTAAAATAATCGTAAATCTTTATGGAATACCTCCCTATTGGAGTTGTAAACTTGTTTGCAACATGAGTGTCGCGCTAATGGAATTGCAAAACTTGTCAATTGCTAACATGATATATTTGGATAGGTAAAACTTGTCTTCTATTGGAATTTTAAACTTGTTTGCAACATGAGTGTCCCCTTAATGGAATTGCTAAACTTGTTAAGTGTTAACATGATTTATTTGCAAAATATTAAGGATTAAATTTTTTCTCACATCCTTAATTGGTTTAAAAAAGCACACTCGCGAAACTCATCCGCACCCATTTTACCAAGCAAAGTATTGGCGATATCCTATAATTGCTGATCTAGAATCCTTTTGTGATATTAGACAAAGACGTATTAGATATGAAAGGTAAAAGTATAAATATATACTTTTATTACCAAATGGGGCTTTGGAAGTGCAATATGTAGCATGAACAAAATGTGAATATTGGATTTTAAAGATTTTATATATTTTGGGTCACGTACAGGTTTTTTTCATTAATTTGCACTCGATTAAAAATTTAAATTAAATCCAATCTTATTTAATTTACTTAAATAGTTGTAAATCAATAGTTTGAATTTATATTAACATAGATTGTCTAGCTAGAATAATATAAAATGGGTATTTCAAATATCAGTTTTGAGTCTGCTTTAGGAAAGCTTGGAATGGATGGCGATGAATCGTCTGGTCTTCGCTTTGTGGCTGATAGACTGAGTGAGAAAAACCCTGATTTATATCTTGCGCTGGAATATGCCAATGAGTTTGGAGCACATGCCGTTTATTTTAGATTTTACAATGATACTCGTCCCCCAAAACCACAAATTTATATTTACGACTACTCTGATCTTACTTCACATGATGTAAATTTTGCAGATATTCACCATAAAATATGGAACGCAGGTGTAGTACCTTTTTGTTACATTTTTGACCAAAGTCAAATCCTCGTTTATAATTGTACCAAAAAGCCTGAATGGGATGAGCTAGGCGAAAATTTTACTACAACACCTCATGATCTTATTAATATATTATCCGATGTAAATGAAAAATTGAACGAGTATAATGTTCGTCAATTTGATTCAGGCCTGTTTTGGGATTCCAATGCAGCTAAAGACTTTAAATATGAAGAAGGTGCCTATGAGCAATTATTGGCTCAGCTGAAAAATGTAAAAGCTAATATCATATCTCAAGTTGGAAATGAACACGCTGCAATAGTAAAAAGGGTGTTAATGATGCTTATATTAATTAAGTATCTGGAAGAACGAAAAGATGAAGAAGGCAATGGAGCATTAAATCCGCAAGACTTTTATAAGCCCTACAATTCAATAAATCCAACCCTTGATGGTGTGCTTGGAAATGTTCAAACTTTTATTAAAATGCTTAATGAATTGTCTAGTGAAGAGCATTTTAATGGTAAAATTTTCCACTTAAGTGATGAAGAGCGTGAAATTCTCAAAGAAAAAATAAGCCTTACTCCATTCCAACATTTCGTAAAGGGTGATATATCATTCTTTACAAATGGAAAACAAGGTATCGGTCAAATGTCATTATGGAGACTTTATCAATTTAATTATTTGCCAATAGAATTAATAAGTCATATTTACGAAGATTTTTTAGCAGATGAAAATGGACAAAAGAAAAAAGGAGTTGTTTACACGCCACCTTATTTAGTTCAGTTTCTAGTGGATCAGTGTATGCCATTAAAAGGTGGTAATGAAGATTTTAAAATAATTGATCCATCTTGCGGCTCAGGAATTTTTCTTGTAGGAGGTTTTAAAAGAATGATTCAATGGTGGAGAATCAGAAATAATTGGGCTAAGCCAAAAAAAGAAAATATTAATGAATTAAAAGAACTTCTCAAAAATAATATTTATGGTTGCGACATTGAAAGCGAAGCTGTGACACTATCTTATTTTAGCTTGGGTCTTGCACTATTGGATGCACTTTCGCCCAAGGAGATATGGCGAAATGTCCATTTTGACAATTTGTTAGGTAGTAATTTATTCCAAGGCGATTTTTTTAAAACGCTTAATGAAGAAATACTAAAAACCGATTTTCAACTGGTGATAGGGAATCCTCCGTTCGATTCAAAACTTACTGAATGGGCTGAAATTGTTAATAATGATGAGAAAAAAAATAATCCTCTGCGTCCCGATATCCCAGATAATCAAATTGCATTGTTATTTTTGGAGCAATCTTTTAAGCTTTTAGCAGACGGAGGTAAATGTTGTTTAATTTTACCCTCTGGTCCTGTATTGTACAATACCAAAACTCACGATTTTAGAAAATATCTTTTAGAACAATATTATTTTAAGGGTGTATTTGATTTCACACCATTGAGAGCAAAACTATTTATTGGTAGTAGTTCAAGTGCTAAACCAGCAGTGGTTTCTGTTTATGCAGAAAAAGCAAATTCAGAAAACAGACCTGTTTTCCATTACATTTTCAGAAGAACTAAAGCATCTGGCGAAAAGATAGATTTTGAAATTGACCATTACGATATTTTTAAAGTTAGTCATAAAGCATCAACATCATATGCTGGCGTATGGCAAGCGAATTTTATGGGTGGAGGGCGTTTGCATCAATTATTGAAAAAAGTTTCTGAAGAAAGAACCTTAGGAGAATATTTAGATGAAATGGTTGAAAATAATGGTTGGAAGGTTGCAGAAGGTTGGATAGAATCACCTACATCAAAACCACTCAAAAGAATACAAGAACTCTTAATAAAGGATTTTTTGGCACCAGAAGAAAATGAAGAACTTATAGCTTTAGTAGAAAAGCATAAAGCAGACTGGATAACAGGATATGATTTTGTTGAAACAGATAATTTTAAAGAAGATGGTATAAAATCAATAGAAAAGTGCAACACTGAATATTTTTACAGGTCATCAAAGACGAGCAAAGAAATTTTTCAGCCACCCCATTTATTAATCAAAGAAAGTGTTACAGGTAAGGCTATCCCTGTTGTTTTTACTGATAAATATTTAACATTTAAACATAAAATTCTCGGAATTCATTCTCCGAGGAGATATATTAACCACCTAATTGTACTTGGTGAATATTTAAAAGAAAAAAATTGTGTTTCATTGATGTGGCTACTTAGCGGCCAAGTACTGACATTACGAGAAGGAGTACCATTGAAAGGTGATATTTTAAGTTTACCATATCCTAAAATTAAATTTGATGATATTGAAAAAATATTACTTGCTGATATTATTGATTATTATTCTGATTTCAGAAAGGCAGGAGAAAAAAGTATAGTTTTAGAAAAGGTAAAAAACACAGATCTGGATGCATTTGGTGAGTTGTATTGTAGAATATTAAATTCTGTATTTGAAAATTTCAAAGCGTTATCTCCAATAGTTGGAAATGAATTTATTGCCTTTCCATTCGTTTTGGGAGATAAATCTGAATTTGAAATTCCAACATCCATTGAAAACATAGAAGCAAAATTGAGAACGCTCATAAATGCCAAAAAAGGATATAATTTATGGGTTAGGCGCATTTTAAAAGTTTATGACAAAAACGTAATCTTTTTGTATAAACCCAATCAAAAAAGATATTGGCTTCCATCCATCGCTGTAAGGGATGCAGATGAAACTTTTGTTGATTTATATAAACAAGGTAAGTAATGGGAGAAACGACTAACAACACATTTGGAACACTCAGCAGTGCACCTGACAATACTATAATTACGACTATTTATAATTATTTGTCATCCATTTTATTATCTTTTAAGAGTAAATACGATGATAATGAAAATGCTTTGACCAATAGATTATGTAAATCATTAAGTTCAAGGAAACCATCAGAATATCCCTTCTATTTTCATCATCAAAATATGGAAGATGAAAAGAAAAACACTTCCACTGATTTTGCTGTTTTTGGCACTTATCTTTATGCACAAGAAAATAATTATGATGATTGTGATTCACCTCCACTCATAAAATTTGAAGCCAAAAGGCTAAACTCTGGACTTCCTAAACATAGAGAAAGGGAATATGTTCAAGGGGAATACTCTCAAGGAGTGTGTACAACAAATTCAGGTGGAATTGAACGATTCAAAAATGGAAGGCACGGTAAAGATGTGATTAATGCTGGAATCATAGGTTACATTCAAAGTGACTCTCATAATCATTGGCTTAAGAACGTAAATGATTGGATCAGTGAACAGATTTCCAGCCCTAGTGACAAAAGAATACAATGGAATGAAAATGATAAACTAATCGCAAAACTTCAGAATGAAAATGTTTCAGAATATACATCAATTTCTTCCAGGATATTTGGTGATCATATTCAATTAAGACATTTCTGGATTGATATTTCTCAATAAAATGTCTATGCAGATTGAACATATCATTCGAGATTGGTTAGTTGATCATCCTGAATTTATTGAAAATGGATTGCAAGTAATAAACAAAGAACATTACATCTCTGACGATATTGGAAGTAATGGGTTTATTGATATTCTATGTAAAGATGTTTATAACAACTTTGTTATTGTAGAGATAAAAAGGTCAGATTCTACTGCTCGTCAAACTTTTACCGAAGTTTTAAAATACGCTGAACTAATTCAAAACAAATATAACGCGCGTGATGGTGAAATAAGAATTATCATAATCTCTACGCATTGGAATGAAATCATTAGGGCATTTTCTCATATTTATTTCAATACTAATTTTACAGTACATGGCTTACAAATTTCCATCAATGAACAAACTAAAATACCGGAAGCTATAGAACCAGTAATGCCAATTTCTAAAAGAACTTTTTCAAGAAAGTTTATGTCTTCTCAAATTTTGTTTTTGTTTCATTCTGTTGATAAACGCCTACAGGCACATTCGATACTAAATGAAAAATTAAAGCGAGCTAATGTCCCTGACTTTGTAACGGTAGATTTAAATGCACCGAATGATAAACCAATAATTTACCCTTATGCTTTGAGCGTTGCTTTTCAAAAACATTCAAAAAATGAATTACTTCATATCATCTCGCTTTTAAAGGGCGAAAATAATTTAGATATGGATGAAGATGAATTCTATACCGAAGAAGAATATTTGAATTATTTGGAACAGGTATTTATAGTATCTCTTGAAATGCAAGAATATATAGATTCGTTAGAAGTCGGTTGTGCTGAAAAATTCGATAGCATTATTAATGTTCAAAATTGGCAAATAACTGCATTAAATAGGTATGGTATTTTCAATACCGACCCCAGGTATAGTAAAGAGTTACTATTAAAAGAATTGAAAGGGCACGATGGTAATAGTCCAAACAAATTTGTAGGTTTTTCTGAATCCACTCAAAAAGAAAGAATAATCGAAATTCGGTCAGAATGTCAATATAGTTTAAGTCATACCCCACAGTGGGCAGAATTTATTGATTTCACACTTAATGAATTAGAAAAAAGTACTGAAAGGTTCAAAATAGTTTTAGATATATATAATCCATATTCCTTAATTAACGCATTATATTTTACGATTATCAAAGGAAATCCAGATTATCTACCTTGCTTCATCTTTTTACTTTATTTTCCTGATCAAAATAAACATATATTTTATCATGGAAATGTTCTTTCTACCAATTCGAAACCCAAATTGAAAATATTTACTACTACAAATTTTCAAGAAGTTAGTGATGAATTTTTTCGTCTTTGGGTAAACCCGATAAATGATAAGGATGCGGTAAGTGTAGGATTAAAATATGTTATACAAAAAACCGTACTGATAGATGATTTTGAAACATCAAAGAATTATGTATCATTAATCGACAATAAAATAAAAATTGATGAAAACCAATACTCGTCAATTGAAGAATATTTTATAAGAAATCAAGACTCAATAGGAATCATGATAAAAAATTATTCTGATCATTCATTACAGATATAATAATTATTTTACAATCTAATTTATAATGATTTCTTAAGTAGTTACCACAAAAAAAAATTCAGCCCCAACACCTTACTCAAGGGCGCCAGGGCTGAAAAAACTCAAAACTCCAATCTCATGTCTCCTCTACTCAGGAACTTTTTTGCCAAAAAATCGCTTTAATAGCATAGATACAAAGTAACTTACGATCGTTCCTATGGTCGCCATGATGCACGTTGTGACTAAGTCCGCTGTGCTGATGCTCGCCCACAGGCCCGTAATGCTGCCGCCTGCCATACCTACCTGATGATTATGACTCATCTTCCGTAGATTTTGGCTCAGGTGCATCTTCATGGAGGATCGTCAGTTGACTCACTGCCGTCACCACGCCACCCGCTGTCACTAAGTATCCGCTTATCGTGATCAATGTCGCTGGCAAGGTGAT
>Ga0075154_10000865_pt1 | contig 23407 bp, 19 predicted proteins | sample JI71714BDNA_FD_70965 | JGI IMG/M metagenome (GOLD analysis project Ga0075154, IMG submission 70965) | Wastewater effluent complex algal communities from Wisconsin, to seasonally profile nutrient transformation and Carbon sequestration -... | ecosystem: Engineered > WWTP > Effluent > Algae...
AGACATTGGCAACTGGAACACTACAAATGTGAACAGTATGCTTTCTATGTTTGTCGTTGCATCTTCATTTAATCAAGATATTAGTAATTGGGATACGGGAAATGTCATGTTGATGCCTCTTATGTTTGCTGGTTCAACTGCTTTTAATCAAGACATAAGTAATTGGAATACATCGAATGTGGTTCAGATGCATTCTATGTTTGAGATGGCTAGCTCGTTTAATCAGAATTTAGGGAATTGGATCTTACATCCATCCGTTTTATTGGTTGGGATGTTAAATAATTCGGGTTTGGACTGCGATCATTATTCAGCTACCTTAATCGGGTGGCAGGCCAATAATCCTACAGTCACAGGATTGAACCTTGGTGCTTTAGGAATAGAATATGGTACAAATGCTGTAGATGCGAGAGACATCTTAATAAGTTCACAAGGATGGACCATATCGGGTGATACGCCTTCGGGAGTAGCTTGCGATGCAATACTCCCTATAGAATTAATATCATTTGAAGCGATACAAAAAAACGACATCGCACATCTGAAATGGCAGACCTTACATGAAGTCAATAATGACGTTTTCATCATCGAATACAGCAAAGATGGTACCCAATTTCATCCTATCGGAACCGTCAGTAGTCAAGGTGATGCTGCTACCACACAGGAGTACACATACGACCATAAAAATTTGCCTCCTGACCAACACTTCTATAGACTAAAACAAATCGACTTTGATGGAAAATACAGTTATTCCAATATTGAATCCATACAAATTAAATCGGATCCCAATCAAACCATCGTCTTCCCGAATCCTACTAAAGGACTGATATACATATCTGGCGACACAGATGTATCATATGACATCATAAACAGCGCAGGCATAAAAGTAGCGTCTGGAAAATCAAATCAATCCACCATACAGATAGATCATTTGCCATCAGGGCTGTATATTGTCATGTTAATAAATGGAAATGGCATCAATGCAACTAAAATTTGGAAGGAGTGATGGATTAGATAATCGATTCAATTTTATAAAAAATGAGTGGGTATATAACTCGGTATGGGTGAAATTCTTGTCAAAAAGTACTTTAACATAAACTTCATTATTCTTTTACAACAATTTCCCCCGCATTATTGATGTTTGAGCCAGTATTGCTTATCAATTTACCTTCAATACGGAGCAATGCACTCTCATGAACGTTAAGTGTTGAATTATTTTGTAAGTTGATTTGGCTACGTGTGAGCATATTACCTAAAGTTAGTATAGTGTTATTAAGTATACTTAATGTTCCATCAGAAATTTCAATATTTGCAGTAAGATCCACTGGTGTTATATTTAAGGAAACCATATTTGTGATAAGTATTGAGTCTGAAGTAATGCTTGGACTGCCACATAACCAAACATTAGGATCGTCCCAATTTCCATTTGCATAAGATTTCACAAATGTAGAATTTGGGAACACCAAGGCATGCATATCGTCGCAATCATCGGTACCTGTTCCAAGCAATTCTTCTAAATTGTAACCGTCAAGTGGTCGATTATATTTAAATATAGCACTCCCTCCATAATGGTCCCCATCTTGATCAATGTACCAATTTTGCGATATATTAGCTTCATTAAAACCTACAGCAAATTGACAGGAGCTCGTAATAACTTGATTTCTCTTAAACTGAAGATATGTATTAGTTGGATTATAAGATAAAGTAGGATAATATTGACCATCTAAAGTCCACATTGAAGATAGATTATTTCTCTTTATTAAGGTGGACTGCAAGAAATCATTGAGCCCAATAAAATCCGGGTCGGTTATTGATATATCGTAACTTAAGGATATGTTTGTTTGGATATCTACAATCCCTTTACCGTAATAATTTATATCTTGATTCATTAAGTTAGGTTCAATTATTACATCAGATAATTCCAAAAAAACAGGTGATGAGGTATAATTTATAGTGATATATCCAATATTCTGATTTGGGTAGATATCAAGTTGAACGGCTCGTTTTAATGTGTCGCCAACAGGAAATTTCAAACTTGTCAAAAACGTTGTACTACCTTTAAATCTTCTCAATGGTCCAATAATAAATGAAGATATGGCTGGGCTGTAAATATTTCCATAAGTTGAATTTAAATATTCAGGATTTCCAGGAATATAATTTCCATGTCCAACTGACAATATGTTAGTCTCATTAGAAACAATACTTCCATTATAGATATTTAAACTGTTTACGGTGAGTGGTGCCGTAAGTGCTAGATTACCTGTGCTTTTATTAATACTCACGCTAAGACTTTCAATTATGTTTCCACTTTGGTTTGTTGGGTCTTGATGGATTGGTTCCAACTTCATAAGACCAGTACCTGTAAAAAAACCAATATTACTTTTTTCCAAATGTTGGTCCTCTTCGAAAGTATTAATAAGTATATCTGCTGCAAAAGTAAGAGTATTAGGACAAGATAATACTCCATTATTATTGACATATCCCGCTACTACCAAATTTGCCTTATCATATTCAGTAAAACCAATTACTAATTCTGCATTCATATTTATATTGATATTATTGACTCTAGTTGCATATCTTGATTCGTCATGTTTTATGGCAACATGCCTTTTATCTGAGTACCGTCCACCATTTATAAATACATCACCTAAGGATAAAGCATGATTTTGGTATCCCAAATTTAGATAAAATCCATTTAAATTCCCTGTATTCGTATCATCTCCAGTTCCTAAAATCAAATCATTAATCGCTATAGTTTTATAATCTCCTTCATAGAATATAGAAGAGTAATATGAGAAAAAAGGAGGATCTAAAATTTTAATAATTCCACCAGAGAGATTTAAATGATTATTTTGAATAGAATCAAACATAAGAGTATGAGCCATTGCACTTGTAGATGCGTTTCCGTCATTTGGGTCTAACACTAATTCTCCTCCTAACATATTGAATGTGGCAGATGACTTCATGTGCATGGCTCCATTTATATTTAGACTATTACTCAACACATTTAGCTTGCCTTCAAGTAAAAATATTTTATTTGAAAACCCAGAAAATGGTCCTTGTGAAGAAGCCCCTAAGGTCAAATCAAAATCTTCAACTTTTAACTCTCCACCTTGTAAAATTGTGAGATTACCACAAATTGTATTGTCACCTAATTCGATCTCATGTCCCAAATAAGCATTATGTGTATCTGTAGTTGGTATGATTCCACAAGACCAAGTGGTAGGCTGGTTCCAATTCCCATCATTTTTTGAGTAATAATTGTCATTCTTTGAAACAATAGGATTAGATACTGGAGTTTGTCCAAGAGTTACATAATCAGTATTTCCAATTACAACATTAGTAATGCGCCCATTGATATTTTGCAGCATTGATGCAGTACAAGAAATGTCAAAAACCAGCCAGAAATAATTGTCACCATTTTCCAAATTAATATTACCAACAAACTCATGGTTTCCATTCCCTACAGTGAGTGGAATGCCAAAAACGATACTATCATTAAAGTATTTGGTTTTTGTATAATAACATTTTACCGATGAAATAGTATTGTTTAGAATGTTCTGTCCACTTATATTAAATTTAATTTTACTAACATTTGGAGGGCAAGCATTTGCTTTATTTATTTTACATACAGCCATTCTTTCATTTACCGCACCTTGATGAATATTTATAGAGCCATTACCGTCAGACTGAATGGGTACATATTTTTTACCAATCGCCACTTTCCCAATTGGATTATTTACATTTGGTACAATTGTTAAGTTATTAATTATTAAATGTACAAGTAGTAAATCTAGACTATCACCCACATTTGCGTTACATTTTAAATCATAAGTCACCCAAAACGTTAAATCAGTATAATCTTCAGATAGTTGAGGACAATCAAGATTTGTATTAATGTCAAAAATACCATTCGGCAAAACATTATTTGTACTACCTACAAAATTTAATGTGTCGAAAGTATTATAAGATAATGTAAAGTATAGTTTTATTGAATTTATATTTGTTGAAAAATTTGATGAAAGCGGGACTCTTCCTCTTAATTGTGTAAAATTAAACAACTCACAACCAGTCAATCTTATTTTCATGATTTCAACATTCACTGCCCCAGCATTTGCCATCGTAGTTGGTGGCTGTATTGTATTCAAAATAGGATTGGGAGAATATAAACAACGCATATTTAAATCAACAATAGGTTCATATATATCAAAAAAACAAGATTCCCCACCGAGAATAGTTACTATAAATGAATCAGAGTTTAAATTTGTAACATTCAATGGTGAATATCCAAAAGCAATAACAACACCAGTGTTGAAATCTCGAACTGTAATATAATTGTCATTTGATAAATATCCACTTACAAATCGGTAGATAGCACCATTAACTATATTTGTGATTTTTACGGATTCACCCAATCTACACGTTACTACTTGACCATCCAAGTTTAGACAATTATTTTCTGAAAATAATGGATTAGGATTGGTGTAATAATAATGTGGACATTGAGCGTTTATATAATAAATTGAATTGAGTGAAAATAAAAGTATAAATAAGAAAGTACGAAGTATTTGATGTAATGTCATGTTTTGAATTTTTGAATTTCTGTTTGTCTATTTGCTTAAAAGATGGTGTCAAATAATGAATCAAGTTGAACCTTTTCTAATGAATTATGAGGTACAAATAATGGTATATTGCTTCGATCAAATTTTAATACCCCGGTACCTTTGTTATTTCCCAATTTTTCTTTCTGAAGTTTTTGAATATTTCTAGATATTTTAAGAAAAGAAAGAAATTCATGCTTTGACATTTTTTTTGATATTAAAGAATCCGTAACCATTAATCCGGAATTAGGCAAAAGGCCAAATTCGTCTTTGATGGGCTCTCTTGTTGCATTAAGATTCTTATTAATAATGTATTTACAAACACCACCATCAGTATAGACACACTGGCTTTGATAATATCTGTACTCTCCTATGACATTTCTTGAATTCCCTCTTAAATCATCTTTTGATTGTACAAATTCTTGCTCAAATTTTCCACTTAGAACCTTAAGTTTAACAAGACCAAAATCACAATCTTTTGGTATGTCTACAAATTCTTTAGAAGTATACACAACGACGGTATCTAACAACTGCCCCCCTTCAATCTCAATGGGGCCCAATGTGACATTGTAATTAGCAGTATAGCCATCTTTTAGGAAAATAATCAATTTACTCTTTCTTTTAAATTCTCCTGTTGACTTCAGATGAATTTTGACAATATTGCATCCAAGGTTTACCGAGATATTTTTAAGTTCATCTAAGTTTAATATTTTGATCTCAACATTAGGAATATCTGTAGGAAATTTTTCTTTTCTAGTAGAACATGAAAAGAAAAAGATGGACAAACTCGAAATAGCAACGATACTCTTTAATATATTTTGTACTAAACTCATTTATTTTACTTTACAAAAATAAGCATATCTACCCTAGATTGTTTTTCTCTGAAGCTCAAATCGTGGGCATTTGCAGCATGGTGAAGAGTGCTAGGCTTGGGAGTTAGCTTTGCGTAACCATGTGCGTCAATTTGATGTTCGATTTGTTTAGAAACTGCGCTTGAATATACGACCCTCAGTATTTATTAAAAGTAGTTGCCCGTTGTTTGCAGACAAAGATAAGCCATTACTTCCATCTAGTTTTGTAAAAGAATTATCAGTGAATTGATAAATATTTCCTATTGAATTTGTAATAAATATATCTCCAGTATTAGAAACAGTAATATCTCGAGCGCCTGAGCCTGCTACTTGTTGCCACTTATTGTCTTGGTAATTATATTTATATATCTTTCCCGCCGAGTTCGTCATCCAAGTCTGCCCACCATCGGATGAAATTCTTTTTGCAGATGAGCCAGGCATTTGCTTCCACGTATTTGAATTTAATTTATATATTTTACCCCTATTATTAACCATCCAAATTTCACCATTACTACTGACTGTTATGTCAATTGCACTACTTCCAGATAATTTTACCCAAGAGCCATCCTTCCATTCATATATATTTCCAATTTTATTAACTAACAACACTCTACCTGAATTAGCAGCAATAGACACTCCGTCAGAACCAGGCAACCGAGTCCATTCTATCCCAGAATAAGTGTAAATATTTCCAATATTGTTAATCAAATATATATTACCTTGACTTGAAATACTCAAATCTAATCCGCTACTGCCTATCATCAAACGCCAAGTATCTGTTTCTAATGCTCTCTTAACAACATTTACAGCACAAGAATCAGATTTCGAATAATACCTCGATACTAATACACCTTGTTGTTCAGCATTATAATTTCCCAATTTTTCTTTTTCTGAACAGTTAACAGAATATGAATCTCCACTACAAAAAATATGATTTGCCGCAAACTCTTTAAGATACCAATCAACTCCAAAATGGCGGATTTGCCACACATGAGTTAATTCATGAGCAAATAAAGATTTATCTTTAAGGCAGTCATCAAAATATTGCCCCATGTGCATCTGTATGTTTCCTTCACCAATTAAACTTCCAACCGTAGGGCGAACATAATATGCACCATTAGCTGGTGAAACACCATCTGTAATTGTTATTTCATCTCTTGTCGGAAATTCTCTTGGAAATAGACTTAATGCAAAATGATACTCTTCGACAGATATTTTTCTTTTTCTAATAAATCTAATATCGTCGGATAAGCATTTTTTTTCAATTTTATTTCCATTACTTATGATTTCGGCTTTATTTTTAACACTCTCGGAATAATCATAACTTGTGTTTAAATGTGAAAATGATGTATTTATCCAATTCACAAAATAAAATCCTAATGCTAAGAATATTTTTAACTGGCTCATGTTTTGAATTTTATTATATGAGTTAATTTATTACAACAAAGGTAAACCCACAAAATATGCCCCACAATAGTTCTTTAGTACTATAACTTTTGTTAAAAGAGCATAATGATTATTAAAATTAGTTGTTTTATTTTGTGCTAATGTGACTTTAATAATCCATTTTTTAATTAACTTTTTAAGACCTTAGCTAATGAAGTACTTCCATTAGTCTCCGCTACAATAAAATACTGCCCATTAGGTAATGCTGAAAGGTCAAATTCCGTCTCTACGGTAAAAATATACCTTCTTACCATTTCCCCCAAACTATTATAGACCGCTATATTCCTCTTTTCATTATTGAAATTTGGTATTTGGATGATTGATGATGTAGGATTTGGAAAGACATTTAAGGCTGGGAAAATTTCTAATTCAAATGTATTCACGATGGAAGCATCTTGCATTTTCACAAGCAGTGTTTCGTTACCACTTGCTGTTTCGTTGTATGCACCCGGTGTAGCTAGACCTTCACTATCAGAATTGATACTGGCAATAATATTTTGTTCAGAGTCAAGTGTAATACCGATAGATCTATCATTGCCATCACCACCAAAATAAGTGGCCCATTTAAGGTCACCATCCTTAGAAAATTTCACAAAAGTGGCATCCCAAAGTCCTCCATTGTATGAAATACCTGGTACATCTTCTGTAATCGGTAAGCCTTGACTTTGTGACATCATGGATATATAAATATTATTATCCTTATCAAAATCACAAGCAAATGCGGTATCCCATTCTTCTCCTCCAAAAAATGTAGACCAGAGCCGTTGTCCATTTGGATTGAATTTAGCAATGAATACATCATTTTTACCTGCATTTTCATCTTGAAATGCGCCGAATGAAGCTATTCCTCCTGGGCTATTGGATGGACCGATACAAACGATATTGCTATTTCCATCTACTGCCATATAATAGATTCCATCAGATCCTCCTGATCCAAAATAAGAAGTCCAAAGCCGTTCACCTTCTTTACTAAACTTAGCTAAAAAACCATCCCCATTACCTCCATAATTAACTTTAAAGGCGCCCGCTGTAGCAAGTTGTGAACTGAAAGTTTCCCCACTCACATAAACGTTTCCATTTTGGTCGGTATTAACTGAATAAAAGGCGTCAAATCCTTGTCCTCCATAATATGTCGACCACACTAATAGTCCACCTTTGTCAAACTTGGCTAAAAAACCGTCTTCACTTCCTTGTTTTGCTGGCTGGAATGAGCCAGATGTTGAAATTCCGACTGTAGAAGTAGTATAACCTGCCAAATAAATATTATCTTCTGCATCAATCGATATTGTTGGTTCACCATCAAGTCCAGCACCACCAAAGTAAGTGGACCATCTCAATTTGCCATCTGTCTCAAACACTGCAACAAAAACGTCTGAAGTCCCACCACCATAGGAAACATCATGTGCCCCTTGAGTAGCAATTTTATTAGAACTAGCTGTGGTTCCAGTTATAGCAATACCCCCATCTGACATTATTCCTAATTTAAAATAATTTCCATCTTCACCCGACCCACCAAAATATGTGGACCAAAGCAATGCCCCATTTTTGTCAAATTTACTTAACATGACATCACTTACGCCTCCACCGTAGGTGGTTTGGTGGACACCTGTGGTAGTGGGTGCTCCGTTCTCAACTGTTGACGTTACATAAATATTATTTTCCTTATCGGTAACAACGTAACCAGTAAAATCATCCCCCGGACTCCCTAAATAAGTGGCCCAAAGTATTTGTGGATTAATTTGTTGTGTCCATCCTGAATTAAGAATTAGGACAACAACACTTACAACAAAAAAATATCGTCTCATAATAATGAATTTTTAGTTATTGCAAAGATAGCCTTACCTAATATACCCCACAATAGTTCTTTAGTACTATAACTTTTGTACAGTCAATGTCTTCCAAAAGAAAATATGATTATTTTACTTTTGATTAAAATACTTGATGATAGCCTCACTTCTATTTTGGACATGCAGTTTTAAGTAGATATTTTGTAAGTGGTTTTTTACGGTACTAAGTGTTACGTTAAGTTGATCCGCAATTTCTTTGTTTAAGTATCCTTCAGCTAAAAGTTTTAAAAGTTCATTTTCCCTAGTTGTAAGTTGATTCAGATTGTCTGCTTTCTTTTTGATTCTGAATGATGAGATGATTTTATTGGCAATACCACGACTCATAGGAGCACCACCATCTAAGACATCTCTGATAGAAGCCAATATATTATCAGGAGTTTCACTTTTTAGTATGTACCCCAATGCACCATATTTTAATGCATCAAATACATGCTTATCATCCTCATAAATCGTAAAAATCAAAATTCTACTTGCAGGCCAGACGTCCAATAAGAGTTTCATGGTTTCTATCCCATCTATACCAGGCAAACCAATATCAATTAGAATAATATTAGGTGGATTTAAATTGGGGATTTGTTCCATGATTTCTTCACCCGATTTAAAGCTTAAAACGTTTTCAAACCAGCCACTTCTTTTTAATAAACTTACAATACCATTTCGTATGATGTCTTTATCTTCTATGATATAAATGGATTCTTGATGGTATGTCATGATACTAAATATAAACTTCAAAGATAGGAGTTAGTTTTAAATTTTCATATAGTACTTAAGTACTATTCCTTCTGTGTTTTATGCAAACTGTGCCAAAGGAATCTCAATCAAAACATTTGCACCACCATCATTGTAAAAAGAAACTTTTCCGTCACAATCATTAACTCGTTTTTGAATGTTTTTAATACCATTTCCTTCCATCGGATTGCTAGTTAGCATTTCAATATACCCAAAACCATTGTCCTTTATATGAAGTTTTAACTTCAATCTTGTCCAACTCATATGTACATCAATCATCGTAGGCTCCCCATGTTTTATTGCATTGTTTAAACATTCCTTGAAGCACATTAATAAGTTTCGTCTGACAAACCCATTAATTTTAATTTCTAAACTATCCGCAATATAACCAAAAGTGCCATCTAATTGATGAACACATTGAAATTCTTTAAATATAACCTTCAAATCTGTACAAAACTCAAATATATTATCTTTGGATTCATCCATAGACCATATAATATCATGCATTTGCGAAACCATTGCAGTATTTAGACCGATGACCCTTTTTACTTCATTTTCCATTTCGGGATTAGTTTTGAAATTCAGCATGTTGTAGAGCAAATAATTGGAAGAAGTGAGTCCGAGTCCAAGTTCGTCATGCAAGTCTTTACTTATTGATTGTTTGATTTCTGCTAGTTGAATTTTGTGTTTATAATGTCTTCGAAATATGTAAATCCAAAAGATTAATCCCAAAATAATTACTGAAGACACCGACACAATCATATAAGCAAAATTTATATAATTTTTATAAAAATTTTTACTTTTTTCATGATTTATCAGACGTTTTAGCAGCGTATTCTCTAAAGCTACTCTAGAATTCAATGTATTAACGATATATCTTGTCATAGCAGAGCCATTAAAAACATCATTGGTCATTACATTATCAAAGGCTAGAGTAAGTTCATCAACTTTTCCCATTATTTTATTAATTTCTATGCCAGCATCTAAAAAATTTAAAACATATTTTCGATTAATATCGGGTTGGCTTTTTATTAACTCATATCCAGCATTTAGATTATTTTTTACACCCTGTTCATTTGAATTTCCCAATTCACACTTGGCATTTCCACTGTAACAAATAAGGGCAATATCATAATTTTTTGATTCTAAGGCATATGTCTTACTTTCATCATAGTATTTTATAGCGGCATCATATTGTTTCTTTTTATAACAGACATCTCCTAATCCTGCATTTGCGATTGCCATAGCCCTAAGTTGATTTAGAGCTTTGGCTTTTCGTAAAGATAAGTTATAGTTATCCCAAGCATCAGTATATCTTCCTAATTTGAAATAAACTTCTGCTATATTGCCATATAAATGATGTGGCTCTGAAAGTGCAATATATTCATTAGAATTTTTACCTATTTTGATGTGTTTGATGCCTTCAAAGTAGTTTGTTAAAGAATTTTCCAAACTATCAATGTTGTAATGAAATAACCCTAAAAAATTATAGGCATCAGCCAATAATATACTATCATTGATAGCCTGTGCTATGGATAAAGCCTTTTCACTTTCTAAAAGACCAAGTTGATTTAGGTTGTTGTAATAATATATTTCAGATTGCCTTGTCAGAAGAAAATATTTTAATTTGGATACATTATTTAAAGGGATGATTTCACTTATTTTGCCTAAATATATTTGAGCGCTATCATACCGCGATTCATCAAGGTGTAGATCCACCATCCCAAAAAGAGAATAGATTTTATTAGTATCCAAAGTTGCGCTCAGATCATTATACTGATAAATGTTATAGCTCTGAAACTCGTCAATATCCGAGCATCTGTAGAAAATTAAAAAGATTGGCAGTAGAAATAAATGTAAATATTTTGTATTTTTCATCTGTATTTATCTTGTAAGATATTTAAAAAAACATAAGGAATTAGACATTGCGAATGGGAAATAATCCATTTTGGTATATTTAACACAAAGCGTGATAATTTATCATCGACAACTACTTCAGGAATAAAGTATTCTTGACATCACAATTCCCAATTAAAATTCAAAGATAAGATCTTGTATAATAATACAAAATAGTTCTTTAGTACTACATCGTCTCCCGAAATCACTTTAAACTACCAAAGGAATCTCTATATAAATATTTGCACCACCATCATTGTAAAAAGAAACTTTTCCGCCACAATCGTTGACTCGCTTTTGTATGTTTTTAATTCCATTTCCTTCCATTGGGTTAGCAGCAACTTTTTCATTAAACCCAATACCGTTGTCCTTAATGTGCAAGGTCAAATTAGATTTTGCCCATGATAAATCTACATCAATCTTGTTTGCCCCCCCATGTTTTATGGCATTATTTAGCCCTTCTTTCATACACATTAAAATATTGCGACGTATGAATCCATTGATCTTTAGATCAGTATTTCCAGGCGTTTTGTTGAATTTCCCTTGTAAATGATGGTCTTGCTTAAATTCATTAAAAATAACCTTTAGATCAGAACAAAACTCCAAAATGTTGTCCTTCGTTTCGTCCATAGACCAAATGATATCATGCATTTGATTGACCATGTTCGTATTTAAATCTATGACTCTATTTACATCCTTTTCAATTTCACGATTATAATTAGTATTCAATACATTATATAACAAATAATTGGCAGAAGTGAGCCCTAATCCAATTTCATCATGAATATCATTGGCTATTCTACTTTTGAGTTGTGATGCAGCGTTTTCCTTTTCTGCTTGTAGTTTTAGATTTTCCATTTTTAAGTCTATCTTATCTTTTTCAATTAGTTTCGACCTTAATCCCAATGCTACAGAAAATAAAATAAAATCACCATAAACACCCATTAAAGAAATAGTACTACTAAAGTTTACAGGCAAGAACATTGAAACAACCTCCGCCAAAGCCATAATACTACCGCCGGCTATGATGTATTTTACTAGTGGGTGTGTGGACCGAAATATTAAAAAAATCGAAACAAACCCTAGAACGGTAAGAAAAACTCGAACAAACCTGTAAAATAACCACCTTATGTGGACGTCAAAATCTATAGCTATAAAAATCAACTCTGTGATGACAACGGCTACACTAAACCACGATAGAATCTTCACAATCTTTTTTAATGTAGTAGGGCTATACTCTAGAAAAACAGAACAAAAAACTATATAGGTATAAAAAACAGCAACTGAATGAAATACTTTACTATCATTCCAGCTGAGATAATAGAAAGTAGAGTAAAACATAGGTTGAACATCCTCTAGGTTGCGCCATAATACAAAAAGACTACTCAATGCATACAAGCAATACCAAAAATATATTCTATCAAAAGAAAAACACCATTGAACACCAAACAATATTAAAAGTGTAAGTATCACAAATACTCCACTTGTGTACAAAAAAATAATACTTCCTTTGTCCGCATAATATCTTGATTCAAAAACCCTTGTATCACTTATTTTTGGTATATTATTGCCTAATCCATAACTGTAATCATAATCTTTGATAAGCAACTCAATAGTTTTGCCATGATCTATATCCAAAAAGAAAATGTGTCTAAAACTTGTTGTCAGGATGTTCGTTTCATCTTTGGCAGGTGATTTGTTAGACACTTTATTATAAATAAACTTTCCATTTCGTTTTATAAATATAGAGTCGTATGTGATGTCGCTTCTGAAAATCAAGTTTAATGAAATAGAATCTGTGTTTTCGATTCTAAAATATATCCAATTATTGTACAGTCCACGGCTATAATTGCCTGGAACTTTATCTTCTGAATATTTGAAAAACTGACCTGATTCTAATCGTTTTACAGCTTCTTGAAGGGTAATAGTTTTTGTTTTGTCATAATAAATTAATGCATTTTTGGAAGCAGAAAGATTGTAAACCCCAGATTTCACCTTCACATTAGGTATCAAATACTTTTGGGCCGATACAGATAAATTTAAACAAATTAAAAGTGCCAATATTGCAAGTATATAATTTGCATTTTTATTTAAAATACTTCTATTTTGACCTAAGATTCTCAATACAACATAAAAATTATATTCAAAGATAATGTAAATTTTAATCGTGTCGAACTTTTATATCATACTTATATGATAATTAATGTTTCTTATCTTGACATCTTACGAATACTATAAGACTGCTTGAAGTGGAAAAACTTGATCCAAAAAGGTATTTTCGATCCCATTTCAACCCTTTCAACAAATCAGCAACAATCTTTTCTGACCATTTTTTTCTTTTGGTGCACGATGCAGACAAGGCAGCACTTTACTTTCAGGGTGGTCAATAGCCAATTTGCAGATATGGCCCAAACCTAATTTGATGGCTTGTGCATCAGGATTTGCTTGGTAGTGTAGATCAAAGAAATTTTCAATCAAAAAAGATTCGAAATCTTCATCTGGGCCATTATGTAATTTTTTTAACTCATCACGTATTTCGGGAATAAGTATTTTTTGTGTGCCTTGAGCATTGGGCAAGATTTCACTGCACGCACCAAAGTACGTACATAAGATCGTATCCGCTGCTATGGGCGCACGATCTACATGGTAAGAATAGACATCCGTAGGAAAAAACGGATAACTATCATCTCTTTCGTAGTATTTTATCAGATTCAGTGTGGGAGATGCACCGTGCGCTTCCAGGAGTTTCATATCATTTAAAAGGATGTCACGAGCAAGCTGACCTTGTTCACTCAACACCAACTCGAGAAGGTTGTCTGTATCAAGCTCGACCATGTTGTCGTCAATTTCTATCGAATTAACTATCTCCTCAAAATCACCTATCAGCTCACGGGTCCAACAAATCGCATTAATATCGCCCTGAAAAGGTGTTTCTACCAAGTCTTGAAAATTGTGGACATATTGGATTTGGTGGTTGGAATGGGATGTATTTAGCATGGTGGGTGGATTAGGTTAATTGAAAATAAAAATAGCTGGAATTTTGTTCATTACAAAATAGCGTTTCCGAACATTGTATTGAGACTTTGAAAACTGATCATATTATCAGAATAATTTAATTTCTTCTTTTATATTTTTTTACTGAGTTATTAAACTCTAAAGCTTCCATGATTTCTATCAACTAACTTTAAGAGCAATCTTTTAATATTTGTGCCAAATATAAATTGTGTATTATAAGAATTAAGTACTCCAACAAGTTCTACAGTTGGTGAATCTTTGTTGTAATCATGGTCTAAATTAGTTGACCATATTGCTCCTCCACTCATGCCATCAAGTTTTCCAATTTTTTCTTTTTCTTTTTTCCTATTGAAAAATTTTCTTTGATTCTTTATTATAATTCTATTTTCAATCGGGTCATCAAAATTATAAGCATGTAGTTCAGCACCAAAATTTGTAAGCACTTCAACCTTTACGTATTTATCATCTCCTATGTATTTTGTTTTTCTCCATTTGCACCCGACTACAGTATAAATTTGACTAGGATCTGGTGTATGATTGAAATTAATATTTTTTAAAGTTATAAACTTATATCCTGAATTGATGAAATTTGAATATGTTTCTGCTTGCATTATCAAGTATGCAAAATCATCAGAATCATCCCCTACGTTGTGATTCATGTCACTGGGATACCATATTCCAGATAAATTGAAAGCACCTTCAGAGTTTTTCCTTGGAATTACAATCTCATTTAATTTTCCATCCATAATAACATGACCAGCAGTAAGAAGTAACTTCAATTCAAAAACATCTAATAGAAGTCCTGTTCCTTCAGGCTCTATTTTACCTCTTGACTTATTAAGATATAATTGGCAAATATGATCTAAGAACCAAGGTTCAAGGTTATTTAATGCATCAATAATGTGGAGCTTTTGCGTTATTATGATAAAGTTATTATTTTGATTGTTATTATTATATTTTGTTTGGTCATATTTTTTTAATTTGCAAACACAAAAATATATGATATTAGTGTATTCCCCACATTTAGTTTAATCAATGGGGCATAAAACTGTCATCAACATACTGTAATTCACTTTAATTATATTTTTTAATAATCTTATATCCATTTTTATTTAAATAATCTTCTGTTTCAGAAACTATATTTTTATAATTATTCAAAACATGTTGAAATTTTAGTGCTTGAATCCCTATTGGAAAAGTTACAACTGTTCTTTCAAAATCAATATTTAATGTTTTCAAATAAATATATTTATCCAAATCCCAATCATGATTATTTAGATAAACTTGGGATATTTCATGTTCAATGAATTTAAATTTTTCAAATATCTCTCTTGGAAAGTATTGGTTTTGAACAATTTTTGCAATTTCTTTTGAAAAATATTTATGATACCCAGAAGTAAAGATTATACTTTTTCCATTAAGTTCATCAACATCGAAATAATCAATGTTGTAATATGGCCTAATCATTAAAGTAACTTCTTGACTTGGGTCTAACTTTACACCTGGCGTCAATTCAAGTGATTGATTGGTTCTTGCATCAATTACAACATCTTTTAGTTTTTCGTAAAACTTTTTAACTAATTCAACTTCCTTTCTTTTTTTCGATCCCTTGATCCCAAATTGATCAAAAGCTATAATTGCAATGATCAATGTCCCGATATTAGCTAAAGTACTTACGATACTTAATGAAGTCTCCCAATCTTGCTTTGAACAAGATGTAAATAATACTGCTGTTACAAAAAATATTATTATTCTTTTCATTTTATTGGCGAATCTCTTTTTACGTTACAAACAAAAAACTTTGAAACTTTAGGGGTTCTCTACAAAAATGGGGCTCTAGATAAAAAAGTCTCCAAACTCACAATTCTAATTTGCTTTCGCAGACACAAAAATATAGTATCTTCATGTATTCCCCAAATTTATTTTAATCGACATGAGCTATATTTATATAATACTATTTTCATTGCAAAGCCCTAGATTTGGACAACAAATATGCAGTGAATTGTCAATTGGTAGTTTGATATAACATTTTACTCATATTTTCTTTTAACATTATTAGTGAATGAATCATCTTGCAAAACAACTGTTATCAACCCTAATTCTTGCAATCTATAAAATATAGTTGTTTTTGTTGTATTAAACTGAAATTTAAGATATTCCATAATTTTATGATAATCCTGCAGATTAATTGACTGATTGTCCAAGTAAATATGACCATACTTACTGATACCAAGCTGCATTTGTTTAGCTATTAAATGTACTTTTAAATTTTTTTCCGGTATTAATAAATAAGACGCAAATCTATTAGCTTGCCATTCTATCCAGTTCTTATAATTTGTCAATAAGTGTTTATCTAAAACAAAATCGTACTCCGAATCCTGAAATTCATTATATACATTATTATTTATTTGAATTTCCTTGTGTAATATAGCATGACCTAATTCATGAGCAAAAACAAAACCAATTCTATCTGTTCCAATTAAACTATTATCTATTGTAATTGTGTTATTTAAATTATCATAATATCCAATAATTTCTGAATCTGCAAGGTCATTTTCAAGTTTTTTAAAACATGTGTCTATAAAGTACTTTTCTTTAATAAATTTAATTAAGTCTGTTAATTCATATCCACAATTTCTATTCAAAATATCTGGTGAAAATTCGTTTAAGATAAAGTTTGCCTTATCTTCAATTTGTTTTGCTGAAAATTGTTTTAATCCAGTTACCTTAATAGGGTTTAATGCATTTTTAATAAAGTTTTCAAACTCATTCTCGCTTGAATCTAAGTTGCTTTGATATTTATTTGAAACAGCCTTATAAAGTAAAATATTAATTTTATCTTCTTTTGTAACTTTAATTAACATCATTCCAGTATTTATGGCGTACTGAACTTCTGTATCAGTAAAATCACTGTTCGTAATAAAAACAGCTTTCCCATTTAAGGATGCAACATCTTCAACATCTGAAGACAATTTAATTAGATCCCCAATTGGAACTTTTTTGGTTGAATATGATTTGCATTCGATGATAAAAACATTCTGAAATCTTTTTGCACGGGGAGGCCAAATCTCTATTGCAAGATCAAATACAATATCTTTTTGTCTTTTATGTGAAAAATATTTTGCTTTTGGAATTAATTTTGAGTATCTCAGAGGAAATGCAAACATTTCATCTTCTATTGCTTTTTTTATCAGTTCATGAGACTTGGCTTCAAATAGATCACCTTTTTTTACAGTATTCATATTTATAATTTTTGTTACCCTTAGTTTATCTACTGACGATCATAAATTTTTACAAATTGAATGCTCTGGTGAAAAATTGAATCTACCAATACAAAAAGTCTTTAAACTCAAATTGCTATTTCATTTTCGCAAACACAAAAATATATGATCTTCATGTATTCCCCAAATTTATTTTAATCAATGCGACCGAAATAAAAATTTCTTATCTATCAGCTTACAATTTTCATAATAAAATGACCTACCATAGTTTAGATGCCAGAATTCCATTAATTTATCTTCTAAGTTATCCATCTTACACCTTCCTTTCTCATCCACTCATTAAGCCTAAAGGAGACATCATAAACCCTTAAGCAAGACTGCTTATTACTAAAGACGACCATCAAAACACATTATGGGAAGCCAAAAACACTAATTGGGTTCTAATGGAAGCTTTCGGACGGATCAAAATCACTTTCTAGACTTTGATGAATGGTTAACGACCTATACTTTACAGCTTATGACTGTTCATTAAGGGTAACGGAGTAGTCCCGAAGCCTTATTGTCTAGTCATAAAAAGATATTGACTCGTCCTGTAAGCTTATGATGAAGTCCTAAAGTCTTAATCATCAGTCGAATATTGTTATTGCATCATTCGATAAGCTTATGAAATGGCCGTAAAGTTTCATCCTTAAACCGTGGAAGCTTAATTAGTACCCCAAAATGGAATTTGATGATCCAAAAACCTTCTAGCACAGGTGCAAAAGAGTTATCGTTTACTCCTTTAAGCTTTTTAAGTACTATCGGCATCTTAATCAATATCAGAATACACTAAATCGACATCAAAATATACAAAATCGATATTGATATTTTCTAAATCAATATCGATATAGAAAATATTAACATCAAAAGAGACAGTATTAATATCCATCTTGTCTGTATCAATATCAGTTTTTACTACATCAATATTAAAATACACTGTATCAATATTGATATATACACAAATGACATCGATATACTATAAATCAATATGAAAACATTGAACAATGATATGGATTTATGCTACATCAATATGGATAAACTATTCACCAATATTAATGTTGTAAGTATCGATATTGATATACACAAAACTAAAAATTATTGACCATGAAACGTAAAGATCCAAGACTATTGAATGAATGCAAAGATAAAGTCATTCCATTATTACAAGCTTTAAGTTCGGATACTCCACCCGAAAACGATGCTTTTGAAAATTTTATAAAAGCCACTGACTTTTACACCAAACTCACAGAAGAATATAACAGAACCATCTTAACTGCCGAAAACCTACATAGACAAATTGTGGAACACGAAAAACTGATCAAAGATATCAAAGAAAGGGCTAAAGCTGCCATCATCTTACAGTACGGAAAAAATTCACTTTTATTCCGCAACTATAACCAATCGTCAGAATACAAAAAAGTACAGAGACGCAATCAACTCAAAGAAAAAAAGATGAAAGGGTTGTAAAAGGTTCAAACTTGTAAACCCCTTACAGGTTCTTTCTCTTCACGCATTGTCTTGTTCGATTTTACTGGATGGCTCAGTCCTAAATTTATCCATTATCGTGATATTCATTCGTTTATTTTTAATATTCAACAAAAACGAAAGTCGCACTTTTTACCCACCAATCACTATTGTCCTGTCCAATTACTTTTCACCAGAACCTAAATAAACTTTAAGTCTTAATTTTTTACCAACTTACGAATTTTCTTAAATTTTAATCAAATCCTGATGATCATTTTTCAATTCTAGTTTACTAATTGGTGGAATTTTAACAAATTTTGCAAGATAAATATCTTGAGTAATTGTAAATTGTAAAACGCTTTTAGTTATCTTTATTTCCATTTTAAAATCTTTATTTTGTTTTTTGATACTAAAATACTATCAACATCATGCCAACCTAATTAAGTAGTCAAATCTATGTCAAAATGGCAGTCCAAAATTATTTTTTTTAGAACCGTTGGCTTTTCTTATTCTTTTACATTTCATTTACACACTTTTACAGCTTATTTTAACACAATAAACAAAAACATCTTTCCTTTGACCTAAATTAGAAAAATATGTGGATGAGCCAATGGAAATGTGTGTTGTATTGTATGATCATTATTTGGTCAACAGCTTGTGGGTTGAACAAAAATAGTCAGACCCAAGGTCCGCCTACGATAGTGCGAACTGAAGCGACAGGCGTTCGTGCATCCATCGTTCAGAAACTAAAGGAACTAGACCATAAACCCGTGGAAGAACGAATCGCGCTCTACAAAAAGTTAAAAAAAGATAGCCTAGATGTCTATAATTTTGAAAATGAAGACGAACTCACCATGTATGGTTATGGATTTTTATGGGAAGATAAAGTAGATGAAGCTTTCGCCATTTTCCAATTGATCGTGGATGAATTTGGTTCAGCCAATTCTTATGACAGTCTCGCAGAAGCTTATCTCAAAAAAGGAAATAAGGAAGCATCACTAGCAAACTATGAACGATCTCTAGCTATGAATCCCGACAATTTTAATGCGGAAGACCAAATAGCTTTGATCAAATATCCTGAATTAAAACCACTGACACCAACAGAAAAATTTCATAAAATATATACTGCTGAAGAATACAAAGCAGACTTAGATCAACTAGGAAAATCACTTCTAAAAATCCACCCGAATGCACTTAAATTTATCACGCAGGCTGACTTCACTAAAGTAATAGAGACCAGCAAATCGCAGATCACAGATAAGACTACTTTTGGAGAGTTCTCTTACGTATGCAACAAGATCATAGCTAGTGTCCACTGTTCGCACACGGGTATGGGAGGCTTTTATCCTGAACATGAGATGTTGCCCATATCTCGATTTTTTCCCATGCAGACACGATGGATAGGTAATCAAATGTATGTCACAGATCCGCTCAACAACAGCGACCAAGTAAAAGCCAAAGACGAAATCTTGGCTATCAATGGTGTCCCTGTAGCAACCATTATAGACAAAATCTATCAACATATCCCCGCACAAGGCTATGTAAAAACCACAAAAAATCATGTGTTTAATTCCTTCTCATCAACTATGATACCTTATGCTCTTGGTTTGCCAGAAACTTATTCCATCACTGTGAAAGGATGTAAAAATCCAATAGTTTTGAACAAAGCAGAAAAACCGTTAGGGCCTTATTGGGATTATCTGAAATATTGTCCGAATCTGTTGTGTATTGAATATTTGGATGATCAAAAAACTGCTTTGATGACCATTGAATCATTTAACTATTATTCATGGAACAATTTGCAAGTTTTTATTGATTTCATAGATCAAAACTTTAAAGACATAGAAGCAAAAGGCATCAAAAATCTCATCATCGATGTGCGATACAATGGTGGTGGATCACAGTCAGCAGCGATTCATTTGTTGAAATATCTGGTTGACAAACCATTTACCTACTATTCCAAATCTGATTTCCCTGGCAAAACAGGCAAGATAGAAGGCGAAGAACTCATCTATCCCTTCACGAATGGATACAAAGGCAAAGTTTTGTTTTTGATAGATGGCATAGGCAACTCTACGACAGGACATTTTATGTCTTTGGTCAAAACCATGAAACTAGGTACCATCATCGGCGAAGAACTCGGTTCCAATCAGTTTTGCACAGCAGGCTCCACCACTTGTCGACTTAAAAATACCAAACTAAGTTATTATGTAGCTAACAACACACACATTTCTACCGCGACATCGCTACCCGATGAAATAGGCATTTTACCTGATCATTATATCCATCAAAACATTGACGACGTCATCAGTCGTAGAGATGTGGTGAAGGAATTTGCTTTGGGGCTTTTGAAGTAAATTGATATAAAATGAAGACTCAAAAGTGTCATATTAATTGAATGTCAAATGCTAATATAGTGTATTACAGATAGTGAAGTAATAAACAACATTTGAAAGACTTTAGTTAGCTTTATAATGGACTATTCAAAATGTAACATAAAAACCCACATTATTTGATGGTGTAATACCGAAATTCACCGAAACAGGCGTGACGGTTCTGCATTCATTCTCATAGGTATATATTGTCTGATTATATCCTCGCCGACTACTAAAATCAAAAAGAATAGCGCCCGTAGATAAAGCTAAACCTAGATAAGTACTTGGCCTAAGATTACCTTCAAAAACATCATCGATATCCCAACAAATGGCACTCACGCCTACTGTAGCTAAGGCATATGCTGTGATTTCTTTATACCTACTTTTCTGAAATACGGACAACGCAGATGGACAAGTTCTTTTCAAAAAAGCTTTTACTTCCTTTTTCTTTATTTCCTTTCCTTCCAATTCAAAAGTTGGGAGCCAATAATGTCCTACACATTTCAACTCTTCAAATTGTGCATTTGCCAATGTAGTAAAACCTACCACTATTAATATCAAAGTAAAATATCTTTTCATGGAGAATAATAAAGTTTTCAATTACTAGAATGATTAATTTCAATGGATAAACATTGCCTATGTTAGTTTTGTTCGTTAAAAAACAATTACAATGTAATAAAATTTTACGTCAAAATAAAATCAGAATGAAAGGTAAAACTCTCCATAAAAACTACTACTAATTTCTCCATCTTTTAAAAAATGACTTCTTTTAGAACTTTCAAATTCTTTATCCATAATTAGGTTTTTAACCATGATTATATCATTTTTGCACTTACTTAAAATCAAAAATTTTTGCCTAGATACTTTATTAGACTTTCATATTGTGGTACCAAATACAATGGGTGGCAAGGTCAGCCACACGTTGGCACATTATGCGTACAACCGACCATAGAAAAAGCGCTTTACCAGTTTCTTAGGACAGAAGTAGCTATTATGGGTTGTGGCAGGACAGATACGGGCGTACATGCTATGGATTATTATGCACATTTTGACCATGAAGGTATCAATGATATTCCACAGCTAGTCTACAGATTAAATAAAATATTGCCTAATGATATAGCCATCCACGATATCGTAAGCGTTCTAGATGATGCCCACGCTAGATTTGACGCCATCTCAAGGTCTTATATCTACCATCTGCACACGGCCAAAACACCTTTCAGTCCCAATTCGTTTTTTTATCATTACGGAGCACCCGACATCGATACACTTAATAAAGCGGCATCCATTATTTCAGAATTTACAGATTTCTCTACCTTTTGTAAACTTCATACAGATGTCAATACCATGAACTGCAAAATCACTGAAAGCAAATGGATACGAAAAGGAGAAGCTTATGAATACCACATCACTTCGGATCGTTTCCTGAGAGGTATGATCAGACTCATAGTAGGCATGTGTCTTAATGTAGACCGCGGAAAACTCACGATAGATGAAGTAAAATCAGCTTTGTCCAAAAAAGAAAGAACAGGCCACGACTGGAGTGTACCCGCAGAAGGTCTATTTCTACATAGCATAAAATATCCATACCTATGAATGGTGTAAGGTGTAAAGGTCTAACGTTTAAGGTTAATACGCAATTGTTAAGATAAGCGTTTTCCTTTAGATTTGCATAAGTTATTGCGTCTCACTTTTTCCGGATTTATACTTAATCTTACTTTTATTAATTATAAGTTTACCAATTTAAACTGTAAGGTAGAATGTAAAGCGGGCTGGCCGTTCCGGTACGCGGAGCGATTTAGCGGAACTAGCCTTTTTTGTTTACTTTTTTGGGCAATGAGTCCACTCTAAAAAGTGGTCTTAAAATGCAATATATGCGCTGCCATTATGCTGAAATTTTGTAATATGGGATTTGATATTTTCTAACAT
>Ga0075154_10000866_pt1 | contig 23347 bp, 29 predicted proteins | sample JI71714BDNA_FD_70965 | JGI IMG/M metagenome (GOLD analysis project Ga0075154, IMG submission 70965) | Wastewater effluent complex algal communities from Wisconsin, to seasonally profile nutrient transformation and Carbon sequestration -... | ecosystem: Engineered > WWTP > Effluent > Algae...
GCGCATAGCGGCCACTGATGTTTGGACCGCACCCTTCTGGTCGGGCGTTAACCGAACGCGAGCGCGCGCTTGCGCAGTCGGTATTCCGCAATGCTATCGACTATGACCGGGTCCGCATCCACAAGCGCAAATGGTGGTGGTTCCAGCCGCGCGGAATCACCATGGCCCCCGATGGCCATTTGTGGTTCCATCCCGACAATGATCTGTTCTGCGATGATTTCTGCGACCGCGACCTCGGCTTGCAAGGTCTGTTCATCCACGAACTCGTTCATGTCTGGCAATATCAGCAGGGCATTTTCCTGCCACTGAAACGCCATCCTTTTTGCCGCTATGATTATAGCCTGAAGCCCGGCTGGAAGCTGCAGCAATATGGCATCGAGCAGCAGGCGGAGATTGTGCGCCATTATTTCCTGCTGAAAAATGGGCGGACAGTCCCCGGCGCGCCTGCTGTCGACGTTTATGAGGCGATTTTGCCCTTTTGACTGTTGCGCCAACAAGTTTCAATTGATACCACTTTCGATAGCCTGTGTTTCCATTCAGCTCAGGCTGGAGCGAAAATGTTGGTTTTCCGGGAACCGGAGCGCAGCGTACTTCCTGTACGTGAGCACCGGAAGCTCGGAAAAGCGGCATTTGCAGCCCAGCATCAGCCGAATGGAGACACAGGTCAGAGGTGGCCCAACCCGCACCTCGCCCATTGGACTATCCCATGAAACTGGAAGATTTCGGCCTCAGCGCAGAGCGTGGCTATCTCTCAACCTATGAAATCGACGAAATTGCCCTGCCCGACGGCTTTGATGAAATGCTCGACGCGGCGGCGCAATTGTCAGACATCATCACCAGCGGTCGCACGCGCCATTGGCTGAAACAAGTCGGCCATCCCGATATTGCGGCCTTCCTTGCCTCCGCGAGCGACGAGCAGGCGCGAACGGCAATGGTGCATTACAGCTTCCTTGTTCAGGCCTATGTCTGGGGCGAGGCCGAGGCACCGACCAGCCTGCCCGCCAACCTCGCCATTCCGATGTGCGCCATTGCCGACCATCTGGGTCTCGCGCCGCTGTTGCCCTATACCGGCTATGTGCTCGACAACTGGTATCGGCTCGACAAGAGCGCGCCAATAGGCCTCGACAATATCGCGATGTACCAGAACTTCCTCGGTGGGCAGGACGAGAATTGGTTCGTGCTTGTTCATGTCGCAATTGAAGCTGAGGCTGGCCGCGCGTTGCAACTGGCGACCGAGCTGGTAGATGCAGCCGCGCAGCAGGACGCCGCTTTGGTCGAGCGGCTATTGATCGACATGAACGGCGTGTGGGACCGGATGAATGGCCATTTCGACCGAATGCCCGAACGCTGCGACCCCTATATCTATTACCAGCGCGTCCGCCCCTATATCCACGGCTGGAAGAATAATCCGGCGATGCCTGCTGGTCTGATTTACGAGGGCGTTGCCAAATATGCGGGCAAGCCGCAGAGCTTTCGCGGTCAGACCGGATCGCAAAGCTCGATCGTGCCTGCAATGGACGGACTGTTCCAGGTGGTGCACGAAAGCGACCCGTTGCGCGAGTTCCTCGACGAGCTGCACCAGTACCGCCCACCCAAACACCGCGCCTTTATCGAGGCGGTCCGCGACGCCAGCACCTTGCGTGACTTTGCAAAGACGCAAAGCCAATCGGTCAAGGACGCCTTCAACGCCTGCGTCGAACAGGTCGCGCGGTTCCGCACCCGGCATTTGGAATATGCGGCAAGCTATATCAACAAACAGGCGTCATCGGGCGCGGGCAATGATACCGATGTCGGCACCGGCGGCACGCCTTTCATGAAATATCTGAAAAAGCACCGCGACGAAAACCGCGCGCAAACCATTTAAATAGGGACTGTCCGGCATTATGTCGCAAATGCACCAAGGGGGAGCGCGCCCGCGCTAAAGGCGCGTGATTAAGCTGGCTTTGGCGGTGCTGTTGGGGCTAGGTGTCGGCGGGCCAATTTATTGGAACCTCGCTAATTCCGGCACGGCTTGGACCGCTAATCCCAATTCGTTCCGGCACTCTCACGACCTTCAGGCAAAAATACGAATGATGGGGTCCGCCAAATACGGTGTCATACGAAACGACCCCGGCAAAGTAAGAACCATCAAGCACGCCTTCAGATGGAAGCGACACAGCGACCGGAGTCGTGTCGCCAGTGCGGACAGTATGCCTCAGCGATACCAGTTCACCGCCGAACGGAGTGTTAGGGGCTTCAGTCCATACCCCAAATCGAACGACCGCGTTTGTGGCGACAGACGACCCAACATTCTCGACGGTCAAGCCGATGGAATGTCCATAGCCCATCTCGTGATCAACAGCTTTCAATTGGACGACAAGCCAGGCGCGTTGATGTTTCGCCGAAATCTGATTTGCCTTTCGGGTTTCGTCAAAAGTGGTCTTGACCAGCCAAACCCCTACGGCACTCAAAGCCATTCCGATCAGAGCGGCAACGCCCATGACTTTAGTCCACCAAGCCGTAACATTCTGGGCGGCAAGGTCTTGCTCTTTGCGCTGGCCTTCACGTGCGGCTTCCTTTGCCTTGGCCGAGCAATCATTCTCTCGGAGTCCGGTAGGGGAGAGGCAGCTTTCTTTTATATATGCTTGGGCATCACTCTCGTATTTTACGGAGGCGTCGGAGGCGGCATGGCGATAGGCTGAATCGACAGTCGATAAGTCTTTGATCAAGAGATAAAGACCAACGGCTACAATCGCTAATCCTGCAAGCGTAAAGACGACGCTCCGATAGCCTCCATTGCCGCGATTAGAAACCATGCCGGAAACGCCCCCCTGTTGATCTTAACAGTGATGGAGCCTTCTGATTCTTGCAAGCCCCTTGCAGTCAGGCGTTCGGCTAGTTCCTTATAGCCAACGCCAGCCCTTTTCAGTTCGGCTTTCAAATAGCGTTTTGCCCTGTCGGCATAGTCGGCACTGGAAGCAGTCATGTTCGGTCCTTTATGTATCGAACCTAACATATATGTTATTTTTCCTATTGCAAGTGTAAGCAAAATACCTTACATATCTGTTATGCAAGCTAACGGATATGATATGAAAACGCACCGCCAACACTTCCTACTCTCGGCAAAGGCCCGCACCCTGTCTCTGAAAACTGTTTTTCGGATGGGTGAGGAAGCCGCTTACAATCTGTTCTGCCAGATGCGCTGGCCGGAAACGGAAGGGGAAGCTGTTTGCCCGCGTTGTGGCTGTGTCGAGACTTACGACATTGCTACCCGTCGCCGCTTCAAGTGCGTTGCTTGCTATCACCAGTTTTCGGTAACGAGCGGAACGATCTTTGCCTCTCGGAAACTGTCATACACCGATTTGCTGGCGGCGATTGTCATATTCGTGAACGGTGCGAAGGGCGTTGCTGCGCTTCAACTGTCGCGTGATCTGGACTGCCAATACAAGACCGCTTTCGTGCTGACACACAAGCTGCGCGAAGCAATGGCGAAGGAGCAAGCTGGTGCCAAGCTGGACGGTATCGTGGAAATCGACGGTGCCTATTTTGGCGGTTACGTGAAGCCTGAAAACGAAAAGGCAGACCGCAAAGACTTGCGCCTCAAAGCCAACCGCTCTGGCAAGCGTCAGTGCGTCGTGATCATGCGCGAACGCAATGGCCGGTCATTGCCCTTTATCGTGCGTCACGAAGGCGATGCGGTGCCGCTGGTGCGTGATCATGTCGGCACGCTGGCAACCATCTATGCAGACGAAGGCACAGGCTGGGATGATTTGCACGCTGGCTGGGATACCTATCGGGTAAATCACAGCGAACGCTTCATGGACAAGGGCGTTTGCACCAATCAGGCAGAAAGCTATTTCAGCCGCCTACGCCGCATGGAAGTCGGCACGCACCATCATATCGCGGGCAAGTATCTCAATGCCTATGCCGGTGAAGCGGCTTGGCGGGAAGATCATCGCCGCACCGATAACGGTAATCAAGCCGCTATGGTAGGATTTGCAGCGATGGCTTCTAAACAGAGTCGCCAATGGGCGGGGTATTGGCAGCGGGCTGCTTAACCGTCACAACCACTTCCGAGAGAATCGGAGGAAACTATGTCAGAACAACCAACCCAAGACCCCGCGACGATACTGGCACTTTACGCATCAACGGCTGCTACAACGGCTATTATGGCGCTTCGAAAGGAAGGGCTTTTAGGAGCAGAGACGCTCGACACACTGATTGGTGGCCTTACTTCTTCCAAAACTGGGCTTGCAAACGACGCCAAAGCCCTCGCGCACGCCGATTTGCTGATTTCGCTGTTGGAAACAGCAAATGCTCGATCTCAGTAGCTGTTTGCTGACTAATTTTGTAGGGATCAAACGGTATCATTTTACCGTGGTATCATACTACCGCGTTCAAGTGAACAGCTATTCTGCGGGTTACGGCGCTTTTATAGTCCACCGCACCGGCTTTCCGTCATGCCGCATTACACCCTTGCCGACACGCGCCTTAAGCCCAGCCACAATTGACGTATCAGCAGCGCCGATACTGGCAGCATCGTGAATCCCCCGCTTGGCCAAGACCATGCGGGCAATCTCTCTGGTCTTAAGCGGGCGATCTGCCTCACGAAGCACTTCGAGCGCGCCTGTAGTCAATGCCCCGAACCTATCCATGATGGCAGGGCGGCGTGGTCGTATAGGTGCGGGTGGGGTCCATGAAGCGTCATACATGCGGATAACGCGCTCGACGGCCTCTAGGTCGGGCTGCCTTTGACTATCCCGCGCAACCAACCCCTGCAAGCGGGCATGTTTGGCAGACAGGGCTTCAACGACATATCGGTAGTTGCGGGCCATCCCACCTTATCCCACTCAATCCCGTCCAATCCCATCTTGCTGTTGGTGCATTTGCTACCTAATGCCGGGACTGTCGCTATTTATTGACCGGTTGGGGCACCAGCCCCAGCCGGTCCCGCCCTAACCAGCGCATCAGCACCAGTCCAGCAACAATGCCAAGCCCGACGGCAAGGCCGATCCAGATGCCAACACCTTGCCATTTCAGGCTGAACGCCAGCCATGCTCCAAGGCCGATGCCGACCACCCAATAGCCAAAGGCCGCAAACAGCATTGGCCAGGTTGTGTCTTGAAGACCGCGCAGCATTCCGGTGCCGACAACTTGCGCGCCATCGACAATCTGGAAGATCGCCGCGACCAGCAGGAACGATATCGCCAGCCGCAACACCTCGGCATTGCCTGCATATTGGGGTTCAAGAAATATCCCCGCCAATGTCCCTGGCATCACCCAGATAGCCAGCGCCATCAGCGTCATGAAGCCCACGCCCAATATATAAGCCATCCACCCCGCGCGCCGGATCGCTTCGCCATCGCGCCGTCCATAGCCCAGCCCGACGCGCACCGTCGCCGCCTGCCCGATGCCCATCGGCACCATGAAAGTCATCGAGGCGATCTGTATCGCAATGGCGTGGGCGGCAACCGCAGCGGTGCTGATATAACCCATCAGGAACACGGCGGCGGCAAAGACCATCGCCTCAAACCCCATGTGCAGACCAATGGGCAGGCCCAATTTCCAGATTGTCTTGAACCGCGGCCAGTCCGCGCGCCACCAGCGACCAAACAGATGATAGCGGCGAAAACGCGGATGGAAGGAAATGACTCCGGCCAGAAACAGAAACTGGAAAAGGCTGGTGACCGAACTGCCCACCCCGGCACCCACCAACCCCCATTTGGGCAGACCGAAATGGCCAAAGATCAGCCCGTAATTGACCACCGCATTCACAATGACCGCTGCAAAGCCTGCTAGCATTGTCCATTTGGGCATCTCAAGCGCGGCCATGAAATTGCGGATTGCAACTACACCAAGCGCTGGCCAAATTTGCCACATCAATGCGCGAATGAAGAGTCCGGCATCGGCCGCCAGTCGCGGTGGCTGCCCTGCCCATTCAAGCAGCCAGCCCATCTGCCAGAGAATTGCCCAAATCGGCACGCAGATTGCGGTTGCCGCCCACAAAGATTGCCGGAACGTACGCCGCACATCGCGCACCGAATGCGCCTTGCGGCCAAGCTCGGCAGCCATCAATGGCGAGGCGGCAACCACAATGCCGATCCCGATCAGCAGCATCGCAATGACAATCCCCGACCCAAGTGCCGACGCTGCCAGCGCGTCCGGCCCCAGTCGGGCGAGCAGAAACACATCGGTCGCGTTGATCAAAACCATCGTGATGTTGGTCAGGATCAACGGCCAAGCGAGCGCGAGCATCGCGCGAAATTCTTCGGCCCAGGGATTGTTTCTATCGTTGGTCATCGCCGTTCGACTTGCGTTATCGCGAGACCAAGCGCAACAGCATCTTTCTGTGTCACAAATCTGAAAGAATCGCTTTGACCGCTCCCAAACGCATTCAGGAAAATCTGACGGCTGCTGTCGAGCGCCGCATCCTCAACTGGATTTGTGCCCGCCTGCCACTTTGGTGGACGCCGGATCGGCTGACGGCGCTGGGGTTTTTCGGAGCGGTGTTGATTGCGGTCGGCTATATTCTCAGCAACTGGGGACCTACATGGTTGTGGCTTTCGGTCTTCGGCTTCTGCCTCAACTGGTTTGGCGATTCGCTCGACGGCAGCGTCGCGCGCTTCCGCAAAATCGAGCGCCCCAATTTCGGTTATTTCATCGACCACAGCCTCGACGCGCTTGCCAACACGGTCTTCATTCTGGGCATGGGTCTAAGCCCCTATATGCGGATGGACACCGCGCTGTTCGGCCTGAGCGGCTATCTGCTGCTGTCGATCCACACCTTCATTTCGGCAAAAGTCACCGGCGTGATGAACCTAACCTATCTGGGCGGCGGACCAACCGAAGTGCGTATGATGCTGATCGTACTGACCATCTGCATGTACATCTTCGGCCCCGAACAGAGCATCCACTGGCCAGTGGCCGACCAGATGTTTTCCCCCTTCGACATTTTTGCGGTTGTTTTGGGAGTGATTTTGTCGGGGATTTTCCTGTTTCACACCAGCCGGACGGGTGGGGAGTTGTTCAGGAAGGGTGGGTAAGTTGTAGCGTTTGTTCGGTATTGGTTAGTAATTTACAGATATTGAGTCGCAATGTACCTAGAAAACAAAGAAGTCTTTGCGGCCGTCGAGCCACTCAATGATGTCGATGCGATGCACATTTGGCGTAGTAAGTTTGTTGACAAAGCATCCAAATGCGAAACTGAAATTCGTAGAATAGCTGTCGCCGTGGGCGACAAAAAAATGCCGTTCAAAGCCTTGGCAGAAAAAATTTTGGCTGATCGTCGCAAAATTGAATCTGGTAAAAAAAGCGAACCCATCGTTAAATTGCTTGAAGAGCTTGTCCCGTTGATAGAACTTCGGGCAGAGCTGGTACATTCACAAATTGTGAATGAAAAGCACAGCAAAAATGGCTTTCTATTTCTTAGTAATGCGCAAGGCTCACATGCGCATTTTGATAGAATAGTTTCACTGACGGCAGAGCAAAGAAAAATCGCTTATGATCGAATCGCGACCATAGCTGGCCAAATGGCTAAATTGAGCTAGTCACTCCCGACACCAGTTCGGACTACTCTCATAATCGTCGCAGGCCTTGCGATCCATGCTGTCGAGGTAGAAGCGCTGTTTGCCAATTCGGCTCCAGCTGATTTTGGGTGGGGCGGGTTTGGGGCCGTCTTCGGGCTCCATCACCACGACACCCGATGTCACGCTTTTACGGCCGGTCAGGTAATTGATACTGGATTCGTCGCCCATGCCCGTCGAACGCGAATAGCTGTTAACGTCGAGTCCAATCAGACGATAACGCGCGCCTTCCTTGCGGAATTTATAGGCCTTGTTGGTCACACCATAGCTGCCACAGCTCAGCCAATAATGCAGCGACACGGTCAGCACACCCTTCGCCAAGGAAACACCGCCATCTTCCAAAGGGTCAACCAGACACGGGCTATCGGTATCGCCTTCGGGGGGAAGGAAGTTTTCGATGCGGGCGGTTACCCGTCCGACATTGCGGGTTCGGGTGACGAACAACAGGTGGCGCGGATTGGTGTTGAGTTCGGGGCCACCCAACCCGTCATTCTTGATGCGGTTTGCCGGGTCATCCTTTTCGATCACCAGCACGGCATTGCCGCTGCCATCCGCGGTTTGCCGACCCTCGGCGGCGCTGATCACTTTCCAGCCAGCCGGGGCCATATCGTTCCACTCTTCCTGTTGCGAGGCGAAGCTCGACGTTGAAGCGGAAAGCGCAATCAGCGCGACTAAAGCGAAGCGGGCGGCGTGTTTCATGCCCCACCGATGGCCCTCCCGTGCTGAATTTGCAATGAATTTTGCGCGGGCTGGTGCGACCCTATGCGGGCTTTTTTGCCACCCCGACCATCGCCGGGCGCAACAGCCGATCTTTGATCATATACCCAGCCTGCATTTCGGCAACGACTGTGCCCGGCTCAGCATCCGCAGTTGGGATTTCGACCATTGCTTGATGCTGGTTGGGATCAAGCGGCATCCCCATGGCGGCAATGCGGCTGATGCCGTGCTTAGCAAAAACGCTGTCGAGTTCGCGCCCCGTTGCTTCCAGCCCGGTGACCACCGGAGCCAACTTCTCATCTTCGCGCATTTCGGCAGGGATCGCCTCCAGTGCGCGGGTGAGATTGTCGGACACCGAAAGGATATCGCGGGCGAAGTTGGTCGCCGCATAAGCACGGGCGTCGGCGGCTTCCTTTTCCATCCGGCGACGCACATTCTGCACCTCGGCCTGCGCATAGAGAATGTCCTGACGCGCGGTTTCCAGCTCACCCGCCAGCTTGTTCAACTCTTCCGCTGCGCTGTCGGCAGCGTCGCCGCCATCCTGCAGATGCTCGGGCACGCCGTCCATTTCCTTGTCCGCCGTTGCGTCCATTTTATCCTTGTCGCTCATAATAGCCCCAATAGTCTTGTTGCAGGCGCATATAAGCGCTCACATCATTTCATCAAGCGGGACAGGGCCTGCGCAGTGAAATCGACCATCGGGACGATGCGGGCATAGTTGAGCCGGGTGGGGCCGATGACGCCGACCACTCCGACGACCTTGCCGCCCGCCTCTCGGTAAGGCGCGGCGATAACTGAGGAGCCGGAGAGAGAGAAAAGATTATTTTCCGCGCCGATAAAAATCCGAGTCGCCTGAGCCTCGCGGGCATTGTCGATCAGCCGGGCGATTTCCTCCTTATTTTCCAGCTCATCGAGCAATTGCCGCACGCGTTCCAGATCATCGGCGGCGGCATCGTCGAGCAGGTGCGATTGCCCACGCACAATCAGTACCGGCCGTTCGTTGGCATCGAGCGACCAGACCGCGAGTCCTTTACGCACCAGATCGGCACTGGCCTTATCCAACGCAGCTTTTTGTCCGCGTATTTCCGCATCCAGCCGGACTAGGGCATCAGAAAGCGTCAGACCGGAAAGCCTTGCGCTGATATAATTGGCAGCCTCAACCAGCGCGCTGTCGCTGACCGAAGGGGTAATCGCGACCAGACGGTTTTCGACGCCGCCATCTGCGCCCACCATGATCGCCAGCGCTTGCGTCGCCGATAGCCGGGCAAAACTGAACTGTTTGAGCACTACTTCACGCTTTGGCACCATCACCACACCAGCGCAGGCCGACAGGCCGGACAGCGCAGCGGTGGCCGCCGCCAGCGCACTTTCGATAGGGCCGGATCCTTCGATCTGCGATTCGATGACGCGGCGTTCCTCGGCCGTTGGCTCCGCCGCCTGCATCATGCCATCGACAAACAGCCTCAGTCCGCTCTCTGTTGGCATCCGCCCCGCGCTGGTATGTGGCGCTGCGAGCAGCCCTGCCTCCTCCAAATCCTGCATTACATTGCGGATTGAGGCTGGCGAAAGGTTGAGCCCGCTGACCTTGGACAGCGTCCGCGATCCCACTGGCGCGCCCGATTCGAGATAGCTTTCAACCACCACACGAAAAATCGTGCGGGTGCGGTCGTTGAGTTCGGTGATGGGCGTTATGGTCACACTGCATTAGTTAGCGCAGCGGCTTTGCAAAGCAAGTGCGGCCCGCTATGGCGCGCCGAACCCATCATCAGGAGACACTCCATGCGCCCATCAGGACGCGCGCCAGACGAAATGCGCGCCATCTCAATCGAAACCGGTTTCACCAAACATGCTGAAGGCAGCGTGCTGATCAGCTTTGGCGACACCCGCGTGTTGTGCACCGCGAGCGTCGAAGAGCGCGTTCCGCCCTTTTTGCGCGGCAAAGGTGAAGGCTGGGTGACGGCCGAATATTCGATGCTGCCCCGCGCCACGCACACCCGCGGTAGCCGTGAAGCCGCCAAAGGCAAGCAGTCTGGCCGTACGCAAGAGATACAGCGGCTCATTGGGCGGTCATTGCGCTCTGTCGTCGATATGAAAAAGCTCGGCGAAATGCAGATTACGCTCGATTGCGACGTGCTGCAGGCCGATGGCGGCACGCGCACAGCCTCGATTTCGGGCGCTTGGGTCGCATTGCGGCTTGCGGTCGACAAGCTGATGGCAGCAGGCAAGATCAAGGAAGACCCGATCATGGCGCATGTCGCAGCGATCAGCTGCGGCGTCTATCAGGGAACGCCGGTGCTCGACCTCGACTATATCGAAGACTCGTCCGCCGATGCCGACGCCAATTTCGTACTGATCGAAGGTGGCAAGATTGCCGAAGCCCAAGCCACCGCCGAAGGCGCGCCCTATGATGAAGAAGCGCTGCTGCGCCTGCTTCGCCTTGCGCGCATGGGTTGCGACAGGATTTTTGCGGCGCAGGCAGATGCAGTGAAGTGACGGTGAACTAAGGTCTACTCGCAGACTGTGTCATCCCCGACTTGATCGGGGATCCATGGTCTGAGATGTCATTTTAAACCTAGGCCTCAGTCCATGGATTCCCGCTTTCGCGGGAATGACAGAAGGATGTGGGAAAGATCATGTCAAACCACCGCAAACTCGCCCCCGGCAAACTCGTCATTGCCAGCCACAATGCTGGAAAGGTGCGCGAAATCCGGGCGCTGCTAGAACCCTTTGGCATCGAACCGGTGTCGGCAGGTGACCTGAACTTGCCCGAGCCGGAGGAAACCGGAACGACCTTTGCGGAAAACGCCCTGTTAAAAGCCCATGCCTCGGCAAAGGCATCGGGCCTGCCTGCGCTGGCTGATGACAGCGGATTGTGTGTTGCGGCTCTCGGTGGCGCGCCGGGCGTTTACACTGCCGATTGGTCAGAGAAGCAATGGTTCGAAGCTGATGCTTTGGGTGGCCCGGGACGCGATTGGTATCTGGCGATGGGCAAGGTCGAGGGAAAATTGGCGGAGCTTGGTCCCGATGCCGATCGCAGTGCCTATTTCACCTGCACATTGGCGTTGGCCTGGCCCGATGGTCATGCGGAACTGTTCGAAGGCCGCGTCAACGGCACGCTGGCATGGCCGCCGCGCGGGACGATGGGTTTTGGTTACGATCCGGTATTTGTACCGCTGGGCCGCACACAAAGTTTTGCCGAACTTGATCCGGCAGAGAAGCATGCGATGAGCCACAGAGCGGATGCGTTCCGGAAACTGGTTGAGGCGGTGTTTTGAGCGATACGCTCGCCCTTTATATCCACTGGCCGTTCTGCGTTTCCAAATGCCCCTATTGCGACTTTAACAGCCATGTGCGCGACAGTGTGGGCCAAGTTGAATGGCGCCAAGCGTTGCTCGCCGACATGGGATATGAGGCGCGGCTAACGGCTGGTCGCAGGCTCGGCTCCATCTTTTTCGGTGGCGGCACGCCTTCGTTGATGCCGCCCGAAACCGCCGCTGCGCTCATCGGCGCAGCCGAAACGCATTGGGGATTCGCGCCTGATATTGAAATCACGCTCGAAGCCAATCCGTCTTCGGTCGAGGCCGCGCGCTTTGCCGAGCTGGCGGCAGCGGGAGTGAACCGGGTGTCGCTGGGGTTGCAGGCGCTCGACGATGAAACGCTTTCCTTTCTGGGCCGTGCGCACCGGGTTGAGGAAAGCCTTGCCGCGCTCGACACTGCACAACGGCTGTTTGATCGGGTAAGCATTGACCTGATCTACGCCCGCCCGGAACAGACTGCGGCGGCATGGTACGCAGAGCTTGCGCGCGCCATAGGCTTTGGCACCACACATATGTCGCTCTATCAATTGACAATAGAGCCGGGGACACGCTTTGCCACCGATGTCGCAAAGCAACAATGGACGCCACTCGACGATGACGCTGCTGCTGATCTCTATGCCCTGACGCAAACACAGATGGAGGCAGCTGGCCTGCCCGCTTACGAAATCAGCAACCATGCCGCACCCGGACAGGAAAGCCGTCACAATCTCACCTATTGGCGCTATCAGGATTATGTCGCCATCGGTCCCGGCGCACACGGACGGCGCTTGGCACAAGCGACGACGCGCCATCGCAAGCCCGAAAATTTCCTGAGCGGCGTTGCGCGCAATGCGCACGGGCTGAAAAGCGAGGAGACTCTCGATCCCGCAACACAGGCTATGGAAGCGCTGCTGATGGGGCTGCGATTGCGCGAAGGTGTGGATATCTCTGCTCTTGGTCGCCGTTTTGCAATCGACTCCGCTGATTTGCTCGATTGGGGGGCTGTGGACAAATTGTGCACTCTTGGTTTTATCCACAGCGATGCGGGCCGGGTAACGATAGTGCCAAAAGGCATGCCATTGCTCGATGCGATCCTGCCGCAGATTGTGGCGGTTGAGCCCGAGGCAGTCGACTGATAGCATCGCCATATGGCCGCAACACTTATCGAAGAATATCGTTCCTACCTCGCCCACAATCGCCGGCGGTCGGTGCACAGCGTACGGGCCTATGTGGCGACGGCGGAACGGTTGACCGAATTTTTAAGCGAGCATCTGGGCGAAGCGGTTTCGCGCACCACATTGTCCAAACTTGACGCCGCCGATCTGCGCGCGTTTCTGGCCTATCGCCGCGTGGACGGGCTGACCAATCGGTCAACCGCGCGCGAATTGTCGGCAATCCGCAATTTCCTGCGTTTTGCGTTGGGCGAAGACGCGCCCATCCCTGCGCTGAAAGGCCCGCGTGTTCAGCGCAGCCTGCCGCGCCCGGTCGATCCCGAAGCCGTTTTGGCGCTGGCCGGAGACGCCGCTGACAGCGCGCGCGAAAACTGGGTCGGTGCACGCGACTGGGCGGTGCTGCTGTTGCTCTATGGCTGCGGTATGCGGGTGAGTGAAGCGACCGGCCTGACCGGCGATGTTTTGCCTCTGGGCCAGACGCTGCGCGTCACAGGCAAGCGCAATAAGACGCGGATTGTGCCGTTGCTCGACAATGTGCGCGAGGCAATTGAGGGCTATCTGGAGCTCTGCCCCTATCCGCCCGCAAAAGGAGAACCCCTTTTTCGCGGGAGCCGGGGCGGTCCGCTATCCCCTGCCCTGATCCGCCGCGCGGTGCAGGGAGCGCGCAAGCGGCTGGGCCTTCCCGAAAAGACCACCCCACATGCGCTGCGCCATAGCTTTGCCACGCACTTGCTGGCGGGCGGAGCAGATTTACGGAGCTTACAAGAATTGCTCGGCCATGCGAGCCTGAGTTCAACGCAAATTTATACCGCGGTCGATACCGCGATGCTGCTCGATGAATATGAGAACGCCCATCCACGGGCGTGACTTCACGAATATTTAGCTGGAATTGCAAATAGGCAGAAATTAGCCGATACCAAGCAATGGCAATTTGGAATCAGCTTTCGCTAGTTATTTTGGGCGCTGCGTTAGCTAGTATAGGCTGGCTGTTTCGGCGAAAAATCACCGGCTCGCACAAAGATGAACGTATTGCTCGATTGGACAAAGCGTTAGAGATTTCCGGCAAACTCCAACATTCTGGAATGTCGCTTGAACAAGCACAAGCGCTCGCTGAACGTTTGGCTGTAGGTACGGCAGCACTATCGGCTGACACGCTCCAACATCTCTTACCTGATCTTTCGCAAGAGTCTGAATCAAGACCATTTAGCATTCTCGAAACTACTGCGGCGATGGGAGCTCAACTGGACGCCAGACTCAAGGTTCTCGATGCCCAAATATCAGAAGTATTGCTTAAAATTGAGATGATTTGTGATGACGGAGATTACTGGCATGCCATTGACCAAGCGCAAGCTGCTTGGGTTAAATATCGTGAAGCCGAAGGCTACGCAGCTGCAACCGAAATGGCAGGCGGAACTGGTAGAACAGTGAATTCATTAGCGATCGAGATCGCTGTGACCGAGGAGCGCATCAAATATCTCAATGATTTCCTTGCTGAAAAAATCCAACTCTACGGATGACTCTTAACGATCTCCCAGGTTTGCTACAACCGCATCCCAGATCATCGCCGCCGTATCGGTGCCGTTGAACCGGTCAATCGCCACAATCCCCGTTGGCGAAGTCACGTTGATCTCGGTCAGCCACTCGCCACCGATCACGTCGATGCCGACAAAGATCAGCCCCAATTCCTTCAGACGAGGCCCCATCGCGGCGCAGATTTCCTTTTCGCGCGGTGTCAGCTCGGTCGCCTCCGCGCTGCCGCCCACTGCCAGATTTGACCGAAACTCGCCTTCTCCCGGCCGGCGGTTGATTGCGCCTGCAACCTCGCCATCGACCAGCACAATCCGTTTGTCGCCTTTGGCAACATCGGGAAGGAAGGGCTGCACCATGTGCGGTTCGGGCCAGGTGTTGTTGAACACCTCCATCAACGCGCCCAGATTGTCGCCTTCGGCAGGCACGCGGAAAATCGCTTTACCGCCATTGCCGTGCAGCGGCTTGATGACCACCGCGCCATGTTCCTTCTGAAAGGCGCGGATTTCATCCTGAGAACGCGTAATCAGTGTCGGCGGCATGAAGCGGCGATAGTCGAGCACCATCACCTTTTCAGGCGCGTTCCTGACACTGACCGGATTGTTGACCACCAGCGTCTCGCCCTCGATCCGTTCGAGCAAATGTGTTGCGGTGATATAACCGACGTGAAAGGGCGGGTCCTGCCGCATCATCACTGCGTCGACATCATGCCCCAGATCGATCCGTTTAGCCTCGCCAAAACGGTAATGCGTACCAGCCACGCGCTGCACATCATGCACCGGGCGCGCAATCGCAGTCAGCCGGTCGTTGGCATCAAGCGTGAGCGAACCTACATCATAGTGCCAGATGTCATAGCCGCGCGCCTGTGCTGACAGCATGAGAGCAAAGCTGCTGTCACCGTTGATGTTGATCCCGTCCATCGGGTCCATCTGAAACGCTACGCGCATAATTCGTCCTTATTCATGCCAGACATTGGCGAGATGCACCGGCAGTCGCCAAGGCGCAACCAGCATCACATCGATCCGTGCTTCCTCGGCACCCTTTGCATAGCGCGGGTAGAGCATCTGCGCGGCGGCTGCAACGCGGCGCAAGCGCCATTCGTCAATCGCCAACGACAAGTCCGCCCCCTTTCTGCGTGTCTTTACCTCGACAAAGGCGAGCGTTTTGCCGCGCCGCGCGATCAGGTCGATTTCGCCACGCGGGGTTTTCAGCCTTTGCGCGACAATGCGCCAGCCTTGCAGGCGCAGCCACCATGCGGCGATCGCTTCCCCTCGCCGCCCGCGCGCCTCGGCCAGCTCGCGTTTGTTGGTCATTGCGCCTTTTTCATCGCGCTCGCCCGCGCGTAAAGCTCTGCCCGGTCCAGACCGAAGCGTTTGGCGACTTGTGCAGCGGCCTTTGAAACCGGAAGATTTTGCAATGCTTCGGTAAGCGCCGCATCGACATCGCCTGTCTCAACACCTTCTGCTTCAGGTGGCCCGATCATCAGCACGATTTCCCCCTTGGGCTCCTTATCCTGATAGCGTTCGACCAGATCGAGCAGATTTCCGCGCACCAGTTCCTCAAACCGTTTGGTCAGTTCGCGAGCTACTGCCGCCTCGCGGTTACCCAATCCAGAGGAAAGCGCCGCCAGCGTCGTCGCCAGCCGGGGTCCGCTTTCGTAAAACACCAAAGTCGCCCGCACCCCTGCCAGATCGGCCATCGCCTCGTCACGCGCCTTGGCTTTGGAGGGCAGAAAACCGGCAAACAGAAAACGGTCGGTGGGAAGCCCGCTGATCGACAAAGCCGCAATCGCAGCATTGGCACCCGGCGCGGTGCGCACGGTCACGCCTGCCTCATGCGCGGCTCGCACCAGTTTATACCCGGGGTCAGAAATCAACGGCGTTCCCGCGTCCGACACCAGCACCACCACGCTACTTCGCGCAGCCTCCAAAAGCCGCTCGCGATCGCTTTCGCTGCTATGGTCGTTATAGCGCACCATCCGCTTTTTTAGACCCAGATGGTGCAGCAATTTTCCGGTGACGCGACTGTCCTCGACCGCGACCAGTTCGGCTGCGCGAAGCAGTTCAACCGCGCGCTGTGACATATCCGCCAGATTGCCGATGGGGGTCGCAACAATGTAGAGGCCCGAATCGATTGCCTTTTGGCCCGATTGCTGGTCAACTGTGCTGTCGTCAGATGGGGTGAGTGACATGAGTATGATCATTGCAGCAAGCGGTGCTTGGCCGCAACACGGAACGCGCGCTGAAAACAAATACCGCGCTACTCTGAGCCGGGTTTTGGCAGCAGGACTGCTGCTGTTCCTCGCTGCCTGCCAATCGGTTGTGCCAAAAGGCCAGGGACCGGAAGGTCCACCCCCGGTTGTTTCCCCCGATCCGGGCAATGTCATCGCCGCTGATGGCGACCGCCACCGTGTCGCCTTGTTGCTGCCAGTCACCGGACCTGATGGCGATGTCGGCCAATCGATTGCCAATGCAACGACCTTGGCGCTGCTAGACACGCGCAACACCAATATCCGCATGACGACCTATGACACCGCATTGGGCATCGATGCCGCCGTGCGCAAGGCTGTGGCCGATGGCAACCGCCTGATCCTCGGCCCGTTGCGCAGCGATGATGTCGTTGCCGTCGCCAATGTCGCACGTCCGGCAGGCGTCCCAATCATCAGCTTTTCAAACGACATTGGCGCGGCAGGATCAAACGTCTTTGTCATGGGGCATTTGCCCAACCAATCGATTGACCGTGTAGTCCGCTATGCTCGTGGCAAAGGCATGACACGCTTTGGCGGGGTCGTACCCAAAAATGTCTATGGCCAGCGCGCACTTTCCAACCTGACAAAGTCGGTACGCGATGCGGGCGGCACACTGGTTTCGATACAGGAAATTGACGGCACCAGTATGTCGATTGACGCTGCGACCAAAAAGCTTGGCGCCGTTGATGCCGTGCTGATCGCCGACAGCGGCCGCGTGGCCATTGCGACCATCCCTGCGCTGCGCAAGAATGGCAATGGCGGCGCCAAGGTGCTCGGCACCGATTTGTGGAACACCGATGGCGCGATTTCGAGCAATCCTTTGATGCAGGGCGCGTGGTTCGCCAGCGTCTCCGACACGCTCTACAGCTCCTATGCCAGCAAATATCGTGCGCGCTTCGGCAAGGGGCCGATGCGGCTGTCGAGCCTTGGTTATGACTCGGTTCTGCTGGTCGCGCGCGTTGCCCAGACGTGGAAACTTGGCACACGCTTCCCCGTTGACCGGCTGGTTGATCCCGAAGGTTTTATCGGCATAGATGGCGCCTTCCGCTTCTTCCCCAATGGCGTATCCGACCGGATGATCGAAGTGCAGGAGGTGCAGCAGGGCAAGTTTGTGACGATTGACGCCGCACCCAAAAACTTCCTCGGCAAATAAGCGCTGACGGGTTCCGCCGTGCCGATCGAACAGGCGCGCCACTTTATGCAAGCCGCGCTCGAACTGGCGCGGCAAGCGGCTAAGGCTGGCGAGGTTCCGGTTGGCGCAATCGTCGTGCACGATGGCATCATTATCGGGCGCGGTGCCAACCGACCCATCGGCAACCACGACCCCACAGCCCATGCAGAAATCATCGCGCTGCGCGAAGCCGCCGCTACACTTGGCAACGACCGGCTGAACGGATGCGATCTTTGGGTAACGCTGGAACCCTGCGCGATGTGTGCGGGTGCCATCGCCCACGCTCGAATTGCGCGGCTCTATTATGGCGCAAGCGATCCAAAGGGCGGTGCAGTCGATCATGGACCGCGCTTGTTTGAACAGTCCACCGTCCATCATCGGCCAGAGGTTTATGGCGGTATTTGCGAGGATGAAGCGGCTGGACTGTTAAGGGCATTTTTTGCGGACAAAAGATAGGAGAGCAGCAAATGGCAAAGCCTAAGAAGAAACTGCTACCCAAAAACTTTGAAGAGTTGTTGCAGCAAGGCGATATTGACACATTGAAGGCCGTGTTTGCGAGCTGCGACGTCAATGCGCGTGGCGGATATACGAAACAATCAGCGCTTGCCTATAATGACTGTCCCGACGAACTTGCCCGCTGGTTGGTCGCGCAAGGTGCCGATCCAATGGCCGAAGACAGCTATGGCGAAACCCCGCTTCACGCCCGTGCACGGCATTGGCAGGGCCGTATCGAAATATTGATCGAATTGGGTGCCGACGTCCATCATGGCGAAAATATGCGCGGAACGCCTTTGCACATGGCCGCTGGCGCATATAACCCGCGCACCGCCAAAATATTGCTACAGAATGGAGCCCGTGCCAACGCCCTCAATCGGGAGAATGAGACACCACTGGTTTATGCCTTACAACGGTGCAGTAATATCAATCTGGAGAATATGGTAGCTCTTACCGAACTGCTTCTGGAAGTCGATCCACCCATCGCGCCAAAATCGGTCGGATTGCTGGGACGATTATTCGGAAAGAGTGGAAAAGCGGAGGACAGACCCGACTATGGCGAGATGGTCACCCGCATAGGCACCAATTTCGAATTTCATCGCAGCAACTTCAATCCTGATTTGGTCGATGCCGCAAGTGCTGCGCTCGACAGGCTTTATACACTGTTCAACGTCCCGCCCGTCGCGCGCCGGGTGATGCACGATGGCAAATCGACAATCACGGTCACTGCAAAAAAATGGGAAGATCGCCACCAGCAATATTGGGAATTGCTGGTCCCATCAAGCGGTGCAGCGGCGACCGTGCAAGGCGAGGTCATCCGGATATCAGGACGCATAAATGATGAATTGCAGGGTAATGGCGGGATTAACTGGGATTCCGATTATAAGAAAATGGCAGATATGCTGCTGCAGCATGTCGGGTCAGGCAAGCCACTGTCCCCCGCCGAATTGGCTGAATTCTCAGCCATTATAAAGGATGTGAAAGGCCGTAGAGGCGATACCGTTAGATTATGTGAACTGGCGACCCAATGGGTCGCGCTGAATCCTCAACCAGTCAAGCTACCGCCGCCTGACTATCAGCGCTAATTTGACCCGTACTTCAGCGCAAATATCTGCCAAAAAATGCCAAAGTCCTGTCCCAAGACAGTTCCGCCGCTGCCTTATCATAGCGCGGGGTTGAGTCATTGTGGAAACCGTGCTGCGTGCCGGGGTAGAAATGTACTGAATAGCTTTTCTGGTTGGACAGCAGCGCAGCTTGATAGCGCAGCCAGCCATCGTTGATGCGTGGGTCGGTCTCGGCATAGTGGATCAGCAGCGGGGCCTTGATCTTTGCGACTTCCGCAATTTGTGGCTGGATGCCATAATAAGGAACCGAGGCAGCCAGGTCGGGGCACGCAACCGCCAGTGCGTTGCATATCCCACCACCATAGCAGAAACCAACCGCTCCAACCTTACCGGTCGATTGCTTTGAATCCCGCAAAAATTCAAACGAGGCAATAAAATCCTCAAACAGTTTTTTCGGATCAAGCTTTGCCTGCAATTCGCGGCCTTTGTCATCGCCGCCCGGATAGCCGCCGACCGAGGATAGGCCATCGGGACCAAAGGCCAGATAGCCCGCCTTCGCCAGCCGTCGCACCACATCCTCGATATAGGGGTTAAGCCCTCGATTTTCGTGGATCACCAGCACCGCCGGGATGCGCCCTTTTACCTTTGCTGGACGCGCAAGCAAGCCCGAGATGCTGCCATGTCCGTTGGGGCTGTTGACAGTGACGCGCTCAGTCTTGATCGACGGATCGGTGGGCAATACCTGCTGCGCCAGCGCATAGTCGGGCTGCAACTGGGCGAGGATCGCAGCGCCTGTCATCCCGGCAACAGCAAATTTCCCCGCCTGCGCCATGAACTCGCGCTTGCTGATCTTGCCGTGGACATAGCCGTCAAAGATTTCAAGAATGGCGGGGTGGAAATCTTCGGCCCGCATCCGCTGCGGTACAATTTCGGCGACCGGATCAACAGACCCGCGCATCAATGCACGAACCGCGCGACGACGTCGCGATAGCTGCGGCTGACCTTTACCTCGGCTCCCGATTCAAGGATCAGGAAGCATTCGCCATTGGTGTGCGGTTTCACCTGTCGCACGCGGTCGAGATTGACGATCTTTGACCGGTGAACGCGCTGGAAGGTGCGCGGGTCGAGCCGCTTTTCCAGATCCTTCATCGTTTCGCGCAGGATCAGGCTGTTGTCGGCGGTTTCGATGACCATATAGTCACCCGCCGCCTCGATACGTTCGATGGTATCGACATCGACGCGGAAAATCTGGCCGCGATCTTTGACGTTGATCAGCTTTTCAAAGCGCCCGCTGGTCATTTCTTCATCGACATGCGGGATGTTATCGGCTGCCTCTGGTGCAACCTCGTTGATGACCGAACGCAATCGCTCCACCTCGTCGGCGGTTCGCTTGTCAGCCAACCGGCCGCGCACGCGTTCCATTGTGTCGGCAAGCCTTTCGGGCTCGACGGGCTTCATCAGATAATCGACTGCTTGCGCCTCAAAAGCCCGCAAAGCATGATCCGAATAGGCGGTGACAAAAACAAACAGTGGCGGGTCGATATCCATCACCCCTTGCACCACAGAAAAGCCGTCAAAACCGGGCATTTGAATATCGAGAAAAACCAGATCGGGTTTCAACGTCTTGATCTTGCGGATCGCCTCGCGCCCGTTCAGGCAGGTTGCGACGATTTCGACATCCTCAAACGGCGCGAGGCGCATTTCGAGCCCCTGTGTTGCCAGTTTTTCGTCGTCGACCAATATGGTCCTTATGTTCATGCGGTCACTGCTCCTGCCATGTCGGTGCCAACGCTTTTCGCTGGCGCACCGATCGCCTGGGTTTCGCCCCCGCCCTGTTTCACTTGATAGGGAAATTCTAGCACAACCTCGAATCCGCCGCCACTGCGCACATAGCTGTCGAACCTTTGTTCATCGCCATAAGCCTGCATCAACCGCTCGCGTGTGTTCTTCATCCCGACCCCGGTAGAGGTCATGGGATTACTCGCGCCCGCCTGCAAGCCGGGACCGGAGTCAGATACGATGACCCGAAGCCTGTCGCCGACGAGTTGGACTTTGATCGCGATATCGGCACCATCTTCCTGGGGAGTGACCGCATATTTTATCGCATTTTCGACAAGGGGTTGCAGCAGCAAGGAAGGAATGAGTGCCTTTTCTGCCTCGGGCGCGATATCAAATTCGGTCCGCAACCGCTCCTCGAACCGCATCTTTTCAATGTCGAGATAGAGTTTGAGCGTTTCAATTTCCTGCAAAAGCGTCACTTTTGCTTCGGCCTCGTTGATCAGCGTGAAACGCAGGAAAGACGACAGCCGCGACAGCATCGCATTGGCCTGTTCGGTCTGTTTCAGCAGCACCAGGGTCGAGATGCTGTTGAGTGTGTTGAACAGGAAATGCGGGTTCAACTGATAGCGCAACATCGTCAACTGTGCGCTGGTCGCCGCCGCCTCTAGCCGCAGCAACTGGTCCGCTTGCTCTTCCGCTCGGACGAAATAGTTGATCGCGTAATAGAGCGCGCTCCACGACCCAATGAGCGTCGCATCGATGAACAGCGCGCCGACGAAGAGCTGGGCGAAGGGCGTTTCATCGGCACCCTCTCGGATCGTCTGCAACACCCAAACGTCGATATAGGCAAAGGTCAGCGTGCCGATCGCAACCGCAACGAATGTCGTGCCCCATGTCATCAGCGGTTTGCGGTCGATGACGTTGCGGTAGATCACCGAAAGCACCAAGGTGATCGAATAGCCGGTAACCGCCGAGATCAGTACCGGCACCAGAAAGCTCAGCGGCTGACCGTTGGCAATACCCGATGCCGCGCGCAACAGCGCTGCTCCCGCCCATCCGGCAGAGTGCAGGTTCCAGAACGCCCGATTCTTGTCGGAAAAGAAGGGTTCATCGGCGAGGTCTAAGACAGCCATGCCGCCTGTCTAGCGACAAATCATCAGACCATGAAGCCTTTGTTTGCTTCATTCGCCATGATAATTTATCCTGCATGCAATCAGGAGAGGATCGACCGATGAGTGAAGCAAAAACCCGCGCAAATTTCAGCGACATGTCGCTTAGCACCCATGACGACTGGGCTGCGATCATGGTGGAACAGGTTCCCTTTGCGCGCAGCGGCGGTGCGCGGGTGCTCGATCATCTGCGCATTTTGGCCGGCGATTATGGCGGCTTTCCGGTGGACCGGTTGACCCATTGCCTGCAAACCGCGACCCGAGCGCACCGCGATGGCAAAGACGAGGACTATGTTGTCATGGCGCTGCTCCACGACATTGGCGATACGCTGGGTGCGTATAACCATCCCGACATTGCAGCGGCGATCCTCAAGCCTTTCGTATCGGAAGAACTACACTGGATTGTGCAGAATCACGGCATATTCCAAGGCTATAATTTCTTCCACCACCTCGGCCTCGACCGCAATATGCGCGATAAGTTCCGCGACCATCCCCATTATGCCGCAGCGGTCGAATTCATCGACAAATATGACTGCCCGGCCTTTGACCCGGATTACGACACGCTGCCGCTGGAATTTTTCGAACCGATGGTAATGCGCCTGTTCGAATTTCCACAAAACAGCATCTACAAAAAAGCGATGGCTGAGGCCGACGCGTAAGCGCAGAAAAAATCATCAGGAAAAATCCTGCCTAAAATGAAGGGAGCAGGCACGCGTCCTGGCGGATACCAACCGCCGGTACCGCCAGACTCAGCGGCTACAGTATGAAATCCGCAGTGGTCAGCGTACCGCCAGCCTGACCTTGCAAGATGATTTCCATATCGGCCACACCATCGCCATTGACATCGGCTTGCACCAGCAGGTCCCCGCCTGAATTCTGATAGCGGATCTGGCCAACGCCGGTGTTGGCAAAGGCCGCAGTGCCGACAAAGTTGAACGCCTGATCGCCAGCTGTCCCCGCATCGGCATCGATCAGCAGGAAGTTCAGCCTGTCGCCGCCAATGGTGAAGTCTGTAACCCGGTCTGCCGCCGCCCCAAGCCCGCTGTCGCTTTGCTGGAAATAGCGGAACTGGTCATTGCCGGTACCGCCGGTGAGCACATCCGCACCACCAATGCCCATGATCTTGTCATTGCCGATGCCACCGTTG